>OLGB01000236.1_pt1 | contig 82726 bp, 89 predicted proteins | sample 1605691 | NCBI WGS metagenome assembly OLGB01 (sample SAMEA3888925, study PRJEB22519) | human gut metagenome | biome: human gut; feature: human-associated habitat; material: faeces | place: Denmark | collected 2010
TACAATCTGACGAAAAATCTGACTGCGCATCTGAGGCACTATGGTTTTTAGAGGTTCCCATAAATGATTTTACACGATTTGTTTACAAAATGTGGGGAAATTCGTGCATTTTAAGGATATTTTGACATAAAATCGGCGTTTTGCAATAAGTTACTCGTCTTTTCGCGGCATAAAAGCGAGCGGAACTGCGATGAAATATCCTTGTAAATTATGAGCGGTTATGATATAATGAGGTAAATTGACCGAGAGGGGAGTGGAAAAGTATATGAACGGCACAGCGTATTATCATCTGCCCGGACTGTTTGAATTTTATGAGCTTTACAGCGCCTTTTTGCCGCTCTACCGCGAGCATAGGGAGTATTTTTACGACCGGTGCGAAATAGGCTCTGTCTACGGCGCTTCTGCGGATTGTATATGGGGCGGCGGACGCGTCGGCTTCGGCGAGCATGACCCGCGCGAGGTTTTGGCGCTGATGAAAGAATACGGCATTTCCGCTCGGCTGACGTTCAGCAATTCACTGCTGCGCGAAGAACATCTCTCCGACAGAAAATGCAATGCTCTGTGCAAAATGTTTGAGAACAGCGAACCCCAAAGCGGCGTGATAGTACATTCGGAACTGCTCCTTAACTACCTCAAAGCGAATTACCCGAAGCTGTACTTCGTTTCCTCCACCACAAAGGTGCTGACGGATTTTCAGAAGTTATTCGACGAAGTCAAGCGTGAGGATTTTCGGTATGTCGTCCCCGATTTTCGCCTGAATAAAGCATTTGATAAGCTCAATAAGCTGCCCGAAACGATGAAAAATAAGATAGAATTTCTCTGCAATGAGTGCTGCTGGGTCGGCTGTAAGGACAGAAAGCTCTGCTACGAAAATGTCAGCCGAAAAAACCTCGGCGAAAGCTGCCCCGAGCATATCTGCAAAGCGCCAGATTCCGCCAACGGCTATCTTTTCTCAAAGGCAATGGAAAATCCAAGCTTTATCGGCATAAACGATATCAGAAACACCTATCTCCCGAACGGCTTCTCCAATTTCAAAATTGAGGGCAGAGGATTGGGCAGTGCGCTGATACTGGAATTTTTGCTCTACTATATGACAAAGCCCGAATATCAGCTCCGCGTCAGGGAAAAGATATACCTCGACAGTATGCTCGACCTTTTTTGATGGTAATACTGGTCCTTTAATAAATGTATAGACAAAAAATCGGCGCAAATATAAGCCTGTTTTCAACACCAAGCTGTTTTCAACAGCTGCGAGCTTTTGCTTGATCTTTTGTATAGTTTTCAATTGGCTTTTGATATAAAATAACAGAACACCTCTGATTTTATCCGAAAAAGATAAAATCAGAGGTGTTCTGTTAAGTGTTTAAACCTAAAAAATATGCGCCGAAAATCGCTTGCGCGATTCGGGACGGGAAACCCGTCCCCTACAGAAAATTCACCTAAAATGTTGGGTTTGCAACGGGCGGATATTGAATCCGCCCCTACGGAATTTAGTATTTCGCGATAAATTTGCGGAGAAAAAATAATTACGCATTACGAATTATAAAAAAACTTGACTTTTCCTGCTCTATATGATATATTAATAGTATAAAACCCGTTCGGTTCGTTCGGGAGTGGATTTTTCGGAAGAGTTTTCTTTTCGCCTTTTCGCCACACGGTCACTTTTGACTGTGTGGCTTTTTTGTTGTCAAAAATTCGGGAGGAATTATATGGATCAGACGTTTATGAAAGAGAAAAAAATACTGCCGCTCGTGCTGTCAATGTCACTGCCAATGGTAATTTCCATGGCTGTGAACTCGCTTTACAACATCGTTGACAGCTACTTCGTGGCGAAGATAAGCGAGGACGCAATGACAGCGCTGTCGCTCGTTTATCCCGTGCAGAACCTTATCACGTCCGTTGCGGTAGGCTTCGGCATCGGCTTGAATGCAAGGATAGCTTTCTGCCTTGGAGCGAATGACAAAGAAAATGCGAACCGCGCCGCGGCGACGGGAATGTTTTTGAGCGTTATCCACGGCATCATACTTACAATAGTATGCATACTCGGAATGCCTTGGTTCTTGTCTTTGTATACGAATAAAGAAGCCGTAATCGCTATGGGAACAGCTTATGCAGTGAGGGCGTTCGCTTTTTCAATAATTATTATGCTCGGTATCTCAATGGAAAAGATATTTCAGTCGGTCGGACGAATGAAAGTTTCAATGCTGAGTATGATGTGCGGATTCATCGCGAATATAATTCTTGATCCTCTTATGATATTCGGCATCGGACCTTTTCCCGAAATGGGAATCGCAGGTGCGGCTTATGCAACGGGTATCGGTCAGACGATAACACTCATCGTTTATCTGCTCTTTGCAAAGTTCAGACCGCTGCCCGTTTCGTTCCGCCGAGAGTTTATTTCTTTCGACAAAGAGCTGATGAAGCGGCTCTACTCGGTGGGAATTCCTGCGGCGCTCAATATGGCTCTGCCGTCGCTTCTCATTTCGGCGCTCAACGGTATCCTTGCACCGTTTTCGGAGAAATACGTCCTCGTCCTCGGCGCATATTATAAACTCCAGACGTTCATCTACCTTACAGCAAACGGCATCATTCAGGGTATTCGTCCTATCGTAAGCTTTAACTACGGCGCAGGCGAAGAAAAGCGTGTCCGTCAGACAACAAGAACAACACTCGCGCTTTCGGCAGGTGTAATGGCTGTCGGCGTTATCCTTTGTTACCTTATCCCAAGCCAGATGATGAGCATCTTCACCAAGAGCGAAGATACCGTTGCTATCGGCGTGACGGCGCTTCACATTATCAGCATAGGCTTTGTGTTCTCTGCGGTTTCCGTCACCTACTGCGGAGTGCTTGAAGCATTGAGTAGGGGAATACCGTCACTGATAATTTCGGTGATGCGATATGTTGCCGTGATAATCCCTGCGGCAATGCTGTTTAGCAGTTTATACGGTGCGAACGGCGTGTTCATAGCTTTCCCGATAACCGAGATCATCACCGCCGCGGCTTCTTATATCATTTATAAGAAATGCTGCCCGAAAAAGGGGTAAATACATTTGTATAAATCAAAAGCTTCGTCTGTTTTTTGGCAGACGAAGCTTTTTTTTTTACTTTTTCACATACAAAACGCCGAAAGCGTCCGGTCCGCAGTTGCAGGTGACGGTCGCGGAGGCGTTTGTTATTTTCAGCTCATCAAATTTGCAGTATTTCTCCGCTTCCGCTGTTATTGTACGCAGCTTTTTGACCGAACAGCCTGCGTGAGTGATAAATCCGCACCGCTTGTCGATGTGCTTTTCGTCTTTGAGTTCCTGCCGAATATATGCTTTGCAGGCGTTGTCATAGTTTCCGAAGATGATGCTCTTCACCCAAAGCTTTCCGTTTTGCATCGCAAGGACGGGGTGTATGCCAAACGCTGTGCAGACATTTTTCACAAAGGCGGAAACGCGTCTGTTGCGGTAGAGGTAGTCTGCGTTTTTCGCAATAAAGCTTGTTGAAACGTGTTTTTTCATCTCGTCAAGCTCTGCGAGTATCTTTTCGCACTCGCAGCCCTCGTTCGCAAGTTCGGCGGCGCGCAGGACGAGAAAGCCAAGTCCCGTTGAAAGATGCTGCGAATCGAAGATATGCACACGCTTTCCCTCCGAGCCCATTATCGATACAGCCGCCTGCGCATTTTTGCAGGAATTGCTTATCCCCGAGCTTATAGCAACGAGTATAAGCTCGTCATAGCGTTTAAGGTTTTTTTCGAACGCTCTGTAATAAACATCGGACGGTGGAGGCGATGACCTTGTTTTTCCGCCGCTGTTTTCAAGGTAGTATATGACGTTTTCCGCCGTTATCTCGTCCGAATCGGTGAAAACGCCGCTCTCCGTTTCGACAAGGAAATAGAGCATATCAACGCCGCATTTGTTCAGAACGCTTTTTGGCAGGTCGCAGACACATTCGGCAAGAATTCCTACTTTTTTCTTTCCCATAAAATTTTACCCTTTCCCGAAAGATGCCGTCATTGATCTTTTGCATATATGCTTGTCGGAACAGTCATAAGCTCCTTCGGCAGCCACATTTTCAGCACTCGGTCAAGCGCCGAAAGCTCTATCGGTTTCGCAATAAAATCATCAAAGCCTGCTTCGATATACATATCCCTGACACCGTTCACGGCATTTGCCGTCAGCGCAATTATCGGGACGTTTTTATAGTATCTGTCGTCCATGCCGCGAATCTCTTTTGTGGCTTCAACGCCGTCCATTTCAGGCATCATGTGATCCATAAACACGATGTTGATATCCTTTGAGCGAAGCATCGAGATAGCCGCCCTGCCGCTGTCGGCGGTGAGCACCTGCATACCGTATGGACGCATAAGTCCGACAGCAACTTTAAGATTGATGATATTATCGTCAACAATGAGCACCCTTGCTTTCGGCGCAATAAAGCGTACTGATGAGGCTCTGCGCTCGCCTATGGCTGTCGGCGTTTTTTCGTGATTGAACACAGAAGCGGCTGTTATCGCATAGAAAGGCTTATAAACGCACTTTATTTTTGTCGGAACGTCAATAGCATCAAGTCTGTCCTGAACGATGATTATATCGGTGTTCTCGGACAAGGCATCAAAGAACTCGCGACCTTCGGTGTATTCCTCCCTGCCGATGAAAATATGGGTGTATTTTTTCGCCGAAGCCGCTCTTTGTATAGACGGAAGAGAATCGAAAAGCTCAAAATCCGCATCGAGCGAGGCTTTAAGCTCCGAAACGAGCGAATAATATTCCTCCGATATCCTCGGGGTGACGTGCTTCGCCATATCGATGAAGAACGCCGCGTGTATCTTTTCGGGATCTTTTATGGTGATGAAAGGCTTTCCGTTCGCAACTTCGAGAGGAATGACAAATCGGAACTCCGAGCCAACTCCGACTTCGCTCGAAACGTTGATGAAGCCGCCCATTGCATCGACAAGCCTGCGCGAAATGGCAAGTCCGAGTCCCGTTCCTTCAACGGAGCGGTTCTTCTTCGTGTCTATCTGTTGGAAACTGCTGAAAAGCTTCTCCAATCCCTCGGGCGAAATGCCTATGCCCGTATCGGTGACGGAAACCGAGAGGTTTATTCCGTATTCGTGCCTTGTCTGCGAAACGCGAATGATGACGCAGCCTTTTTCCGTGAATTTTATCGCATTCGTGACGAGGTTTATCATCACCTGACGAATACGGAGCTCATCTCCGACAAGTCCCGTCGGGAGGTCGGGGTCACACTTGACGATAAGCTCTATCGGCTTATCACCCTTTCGCGTGAGTGCGAGATTTATAACGTCATTGAGCGTTGAAGCAATGTTGAATTCTTCGGAGATGAATTCCATCTTGCCCGATTCTATCTTGGAAAAATCGAGGATATCGTTTATTATCGCAAGCAGGCTCCGTCCCGAATCCTGAATGTTGAAGCAGTAGTCCCTGACGGTATCGCTGATGTTGTTTTCGCGTAGGATAAGCTCGCACATTCCGACGATAGCGTTCATAGGAGTGCGTATCTCGTGGCTCATATTTGCGAGGAAGTCGCCCTTGGCACTGTTCGCCTGCTGAGCGATCTCAAGCAGTGCCGTCTGCTTTTTTCTCGATTCAAAAAGCGTATAATTGATGTATATGCAGATCACCGTATCAAAAAAATACACTATCGTGAAGCGCACAAGATAGGTTTCGGAATAAGCATAGCCAAGCTCGTGAAGCGGCGACCACATATACACCGCCATAAAAATACCGAGCAGTATGCAGAATGCTCCGCCGTAAAAAAGCTTATAGAACACAATGCCTATCGGCGGAACGAGCAGCAGCCATACGATGCTGAAGCCGTCCTTTCCGCCCGTTACGATAAAAAATACCATCATTGCACCGATCGCGGCGAGCGTATTCACGCTTAAAATAAGGAAGTTGTTCGTTTTTCTGTACAGAAAATAATTCAATATATACCATACGCCTACAGCGCCCGTTATATATGCCATAAGCGTTGAGTGCGTGATAATATTAATAGTACACATCAAAAGGCTGATGCTACCGACCGTGACCGAAATAAGTCCTATCGAGTGTTTGTCGGTGTTTTCAGCGTCCCTTTTCAGTTCTTTTAAAAGTTCAAACATCGGTTGACCCTCTATCTATAGTAATACTGAAAAACTGTTGGATATGTTCTGCAAAACAGCATAATTCCAATGGCTTTTGTATAAATACGGCTTATTTGCCGCCGAAAATCTGAGAACATTATATCTCATAATAAATTATAGTATTTTTTTGCGAAAGTGTCAATAATAATATAGCTATCGGATATTTTTCTTTCTTGTTTAATGCATAAATATCTTTGACTGAAACTTATAGAGCTTCTTTTATTATAGTATAAAAAATCACCGCACAAAGTTCGCTCTGTGCGGTGATAAGCTTTGCATAATGATTAGTAAGAAACGATGAGCTGCATCTTGAAGCATTCTTCGCCGTAAACAGCGTGAGGGATATCCTTTGGCATAATGAGCGTTTCGCCCGCTTCGAGGTAGAAAACTTCGCCGCCGACGGTAAATCTGCCCTTGCCCTCGAGGACTGTTACCATAGCATCGCCCGATGCAGCGTGAGTGGAGATCTCCTCGCCCTTGTCGAATGAGAAGACAGTCATGCTTACAAGATCGTTCTGAACGAGGGTCTTGCTTACGACCTGACCGCTCTGGTATTCGACCTGATCTTTAAGATTGATTTTTTCCTGCTTTGCAATATTTTTATACATTTTATTTCCTCCTGAAAAAAGCTATATAATAGCTATATAATATAGTATACTTTTATCGATGATTTATACTATCATCGGTTGTTTTTATACAACGATACTATTATACTTTTTTTGTAGTGTTTTGTCAGGTTCGTGCAGGAAAACAATTGTGAACAGTCTGAAAAGAGCCTTCTTGACCCCTTTTTTGAACAAAAATAGGGCAAAAACTTAATTTTACCTTTTGACCAATAATCGGACGGAAAGTTAGACTGAATTTGTAGTTTGTTACAAATCAAACTCCAAATTTATAAATTTTTGAGCCAAATTTGTCAACTTTAGTAACAGTTAATGGAATGTAAACCATAATTTGGCGTTACATTGATTTTAAATAAGTCAGGTTTAGAGAGTTTGCATAAAGCTTTTTGGAACTTAATTCCATAATTCTCCCTATTTCAGCTTTTATCAGGGTCGTTTGAGGGGGTGAAAATTGCCTGTTTTGTGCATATTCAACAAAAAAGAGGTTCAAATAAATTTGACAAACAGCTATTTTGATTTTATAATAGCTAAAGTCGCTTAAAGATTACAAATGGGTTACAAATAATTAATACTCAGTGCAGACATAATGTGACCCAACAGATCAAAGCAATCAAAAAGGAGATTTTATGAGCAGACCTATTAAACTACCGTTAAAAAGCTTGCAGGATGTAAAAAAACAGAAAGTTGTTTCAATTGCTACTGCTGCTGCAGCCGGAATCGTAATTCTTCTGCTGGTTATTTTCGGGGCTGTAAAGGCTTCTTCCGCCAAGCCTGTTTTTGAAGCAGACATCGTCAATGCTTCGCGCATCGGTGAAGAAACCGTCACAGTGAACCCCAATCCGTACCGCAAGGTCAAAATTTTTGCCGACGGAAACAATTACGTTGTAAGAGCAAAGGGAAGCGTTGCCGATGCTATCGACGCAGCAGGCATCGAGGTCGATGATGATGACCTTATCAATGTCGGACTTTCCGAACCGCTCAATACAAACACAAACATCGTTATCAACCGTGTTGAATATGTCACCGAAGTAAAGCTCGAAGCTATCGAGTATGCGACCGAATACAAGGAAGATGACAGCTACGTTGTCGGCTTCTCCAAGGTCCTCGTTGACGGCGAAGAGGGCGAACTCGCAAAGACTATCTGCCACACTTACGTTGACGGAAAGCTTGCAAGCTCGGACGTTGTAAGCACGGAAGTCACCGAAGAGCCCGTTGACGAAGTTATCGTTCAGGGCACAGCCGATGTCAATCCGATAGCCGCAATGAGCATCTCACAGCTCGATGTTCCCGATTATCTTGCCCTCGATGAAAACGGCGTTCCCACATCATATTCAAACGTCCTCACGGGCAAATCCTGCGCATACAGCGCAAACCCCTCCGCAAAAACTGCCTCGGGCAGACAGGTCAAGGTTGGCTATGTTGCCGTTGACCCCGCGATAATCCCTTACGGAACGGAGCTTTACATCGTTTCGACCGACGGAAAATACGTCTACGGCTACGCAGTTGCAGCCGATACGGGAACAGCGCTCCTCGACGGACGTATCCTCGTTGACCTCTTTATGGAAAGCTACGACGCAAGCTGCGACTGGGGCGCAAAGCAGGTCAATATTTACATTTTGTAAAAAAATATAAAGATATACAAAACGGAAAAAGCGTTCCCTCTGCTCTCGGGCAGGGGGAACTTCGTTTTATGAGGTTCTTTGATATACAATTTGTAATATTGGATAATTTAATACTATTTGTATCAAATATTGGCGGCAGTGTTTCGGCAAGAATAATGTAGGGGACGGGGCGCACGTTCCGTTTTCGAATGATATTGGTGACTGCGGAACGGGAAAACCGTTTCCCTATTGATAATTTGATAAAAATTATTTACCCGTTGAAATACAGTTTTGCTTTCCGCAGTCAAACTTGACAAAAAGCGGCTTGTGTGGTATATTTATGGCATACAGTTTTCTTGAAAAGGAGCGTACTATTATGGAATTCAAAGAACTTATAGAAGCGAGAAGAAGCGTCAGAGCTTACGCCGAGAACGTGACCGTTACCGCGGACGATATAAAGTCGATGATAAGCGCCGCACAGCAGGCTCCGTCGTGGAAAAATTCACAGACGGGAAGATATTACGCTGTTATCTCGCCCGAAATGATCGCAAAGGTGCAGAACGAATGTCTGCCAGAGTTCAACCGTAACAATTCCAGAAACGCAGGTGCGCTCATTATTACGGCTTATGTTGCCAACCGTTCGGGCTTTGAGCGTGACGGCAATCCCGTGAACGAGTGCGGAAACGAATGGGGCGCTTATGACCTCGGACTTCAGAATCAGAACTTGATCCTTGCCGCAAGGGACAGCGGCTTTGACACGCTCATTATGGGTATCCGCGATGCGGAAAAGCTTCACGAAATGCTCGGTATCCCCGAAGATCAGCACGTTATGTCGGTAATTGCAGTCGGCAAAAGAGCTGCAGAACCTCAGAAGCCTGAAAGAAAGAATACCGAAGATATAGTGAAAATGTTTTGACCTTAACACTATATATAGTATTGATGCATAAAATGAGCCGTTCCGTCAAGCCTTTCGGAACGGCTCTTTTTGTCAATCCGCAATATTGCCAAAAAAGAAATGGAAAATTCATAAAAAACGCCGACCATGAAAATATGTAACTCCCTTGTTTTTAATTATGAACTGTGATATAATTCAATATATGGTGCTTAAAAATAAAACATTTTACAATATATAGTGTACATGTAGGCGTTAAACGTTTGATATTTACTATAAGTTTAATTATTTTGATAAGTTTGATAGAAAGCCGATAATACTAATTTTTAATCAAAGTATAGACAAAAAATCGGCGCAAAAGCCATATCAACCTGTTTTCAACAGCTGCAAGCTTTTGCTTGATTTTTTGTACACTTTCAGTTTAAAAATTAGTATAAACAGCTCGGCAAAAAAGAATGAAAAGGCAAGGGACAGGAGGACCAAAAATGAAGATCATCAAAAGAAATGGAGCGGAAGAGGTTTTTGACATCAACAAGGTCGTGAACGCTATTGCAAAGGCTAACAACGCAGGCGATAAGAACGAGCTTACCGAGGGTCAGATCTACGACATCGCCGACTATATCGAATATAAGTGCGGCAAGGTAGGAAGAGCCGTTTCTGTCGAAGAAATTCAGGATATGGTCGAGGGTCAGATCATGGCAAAGGGCGCATTCGATGTTGCCCGCCGTTATGTAAGATACCGTTACACCCGTTCGCTCGTCCGTAAGGCAAACACCACGGACGACCGCATACTTACCCTCCTCGAATGTAATAACGAGGAAGTTATGCAGGAAAATTCCAACAAGAACCCTGTTGTAAACAGCGTTCAGCGTGACTATATGGCAGGCGAGGTAAGCCGTGATATCACGAACCGTCTGCTCCTGCCGCCCGATATCGTCGAAGCCGACAAGCAGGGCATTATCCACTTCCACGATTCCGATTATTTTGCACAGCATATGCATAACTGCGACCTCGTGAACCTTGAAGATATGCTCCAGAACGGCACGGTCATCAGCGAAACGCTCATCGAAAAGCCGCACAGCTTCTCAACTGCCTGCAATATCGCAACGCAGATCATTGCACAGGTCGCTTCAAATCAGTACGGCGGTCAGAGCATAAGCCTTGCGCACCTTGCTCCGTTCGTTCAGATATCCCGTGAAAAAATTCACCGCGATGTCCTTGAAGAAGTAAAGGCTCTCGGCGCAACTCCGAGCGAAACCAAGGTCGCTGAAATAGTTGAAAAGCGTCTTCACAAGGAGATCGAAAAGGGCGTTCAGACTATCCAGTATCAGGTCGTAACTCTGATGACAACAAACGGTCAGGCTCCGTTCCTCACCGTGTTTATGTATCTTAACGAAGCCAAGAACGAAAACGAGAAGCAGGATCTTGCGCTCATCATTGAAGAAATGCTCCGTCAGCGCTATCAGGGCGTAAAGAACGAAGCGGGCGTGTGGATAACCCCTGCTTTCCCGAAGCTTATATATGTTCTCGAAAATGACAATGTTGACGAGGACAGCCCATATTTCTACCTTACCGAGCTTGCCGCAAAATGTACGGCGAAGCGCCTTGTCCCCGATTATATCAGCGAAAAGGTAATGCTTCAGCTCAAGGTGGACAAGAACGGCGAGGGGCATTGCTATACCTGCATGGGCTGCCGCAGCTTCCTCACACCTTATGTTGACGAAAACGGCAAACCGAAGTATTACGGCAGATTCAATCAGGGCGTTGTAACTATCAACCTTGTTGACGTTGCGCTCTCCTCGGGCGGCGATATGGATAAATTCTGGAAGATATTCGATGACCGCCTTGACCTTTGCTACCGTGCGCTGATGTGCCGTCACGAAAGACTCAAAGGCACATTGTCCGATGCCGCACCTATCCTTTGGCAGTACGGCGCTCTCGCAAGACTTAAAAAGGGCGAGCCTATCGACAAGCTCCTCTACGGCGGATATTCCACCATTTCGCTCGGCTATGCAGGTCTTTGCGAATGTACAAGATATATGACAGGCAAGTCCCACACCGACCCCGAGGCTACACCGTTCGCACTTGAAGTTATGCAGCACATGAACGATGTCTGCGCCGAGTGGAAAAAGAAAGAGAATATCGACTTCTCTATCTACGGTACTCCGCTCGAAAGCACGACTTATAAGTTCTCCAAGTGCCTGCAGAAGCGCTTCGGTATAATCAAGGGCGTAACGGACAAGAATTATATCACGAACAGCTATCACGTTCACGTTACCGAGCAGATAGACGCTTTCACAAAGCTCAAATTTGAATCGCAGTTCCAGGCTCTCTCCCCCGGAGGAGCAATCAGCTATGTTGAAGTTCCGAATATGCAGAACAATATCCCTGCCGTTATAAAGATAATGAAATTCATCTATGAAAACATTATGTATGCGGAACTCAACACCAAGAGCGACTACTGTCAGGTATGCGGATATGACGGCGAGATAAAGATCGTCGAGGACGATGACGGCAAGCTCGTATGGGAATGTCCGAACTGCAGGAACCGTGACCAGAACAAGCTCAACGTTGCCCGCCGCACCTGCGGTTATATCGGCACTCAGTTCTGGAATCAGGGCAGAACGCAGGAGATAAAAGAAAGGGTACTCCATCTGTAATGAATTACGGTGAAATAAAGAATTTTGATATTGCAAACGGCGAGGGCGTCCGGGTTTCGCTATTCGTTTCGGGCTGCACTCACCACTGCAAAGGCTGCTTTAACCCCGAAACGTGGAATTTCGGATTCGGCAGCGTCTACACAAAGGAAACAGAGGACAGCATAATGAAAATGCTGTCTTTTCCTTACATTGACGGACTTTCGCTGCTCGGCGGCGAGCCGTTTGAACCCGATAATCAGCGCGAGCTTGTAAAGCTGCTGAAAAGAGTGCGTGCCGAGCTTCCCGACAAGGACGTATGGTGCTATTCGGGATATATTTTCGATAAAGAACTGCTCTCCGAAAGCCGCGCTCGGTGCGAGGTTACGGACGAGATGCTCTCGCTCATAGACGTTCTCGTTGACGGCGAGTTCAAGGAAGAATTAAAGGACGTTTCACTCGTTTTCAGAGGTTCTTCCAACCAGCGCATAATCGATGTGAAAAAGTCTCTCGAAAGCGGCGAAGTTATCCCCTATAAACTGAAAATGAGTGATATATAACTATGAAAATACTGATTATCCGTCACGGCGACCCCAATTATGAGATCGATAACCTTACCGAAAAGGGCAAGCGTGAAGCCGAGCTTCTCTCTGAGCGCATTTCAAAGCTTGACGTGAAAAAATTCTACGTTTCGCCTCTCGGCAGAGCAAAGGCGACAGCTGCTTATACCCTCGAAAAGATGAACCGTACAGCCGAAGAATGTCCGTGGCTGCGTGAGTTTGATGCTCATATTACCGATGAACACAGCGGCGGGCAGCGTATCCCGTGGGACTTGCTCCCCGAGGACTGGACAAAGGTCGGCGAATATTACAGCAAGGACGAATGGTACAAAGCTCCGCTTATGGCGAACGGCAATGTCATTGACGAAGCGAAAAAGGTCTATGACGGACTGGACAAGATTCTCGCCGAGAATGGCTATGTCCGTGAGGGAAACTTTTACCGTGCCGAAAAGCCTAACAATGATACGATAGTGCTTTTCTGTCACTTCGGCGTTGAGTGCGTGATGCTCGGCTATCTGCTCGGCATTTCGCCCGTTCTGCTCTGGCACGGCTTCTGCGCCGCTCCGACCTCGGTCACAACGCTCGTCACCGAGGAACGCCGCAAGGGCATCGCCTACTTCCGCACTGGCTCGTTCGGCGACACTTCGCACCTTTATGTGAAAGGTGAGCCGCCTGCATTTGCGGCAAGATTCTGCGAATGTTTCGATAACGAAGATGAAAGACACGATTAAAGGATATTTAAAATATGAAAAGTGAACGAATTTACCCGAAAGCAGTTGTCACAAAAAAAGCCGAAGCTTCTCTGAAAAAAGGTCACCCCTGGATATATGATACCGAGATAGAAAGCCTTTCCGACGGCGCACCGAACGGCGGCATCGTCGATGTTTTTTCCGAGAAAGGCTCATACCTCGGCAGCGGATTTCTTAGCGAAAAGAGCAAGATAAGAATTCGCATCATCTCCAAAAATGCGAACGATAAATTCGACTATAACTTCTGGAAACGCCGCGTGAAGTATGCCTACGACTACCGCAAGACCGTTATGGGCGAAGATATTTCCTGCTGTCGTATCATTTTCGGCGAAGCTGACGAGCTTCCCGGACTTACCGTTGACCGCTACAACGATCTGCTCGTAACGCAGGTACTTTCCTACGGTATGGAGCTTGTAAAGGACGATGTTTTCCGTGCGCTCGTTGAGGTTTTCGCCGAGGATAACGAGAAGATAAGCGGAATTTTCGAGAGAAACGACGTTGCAATTCGCGAACTCGAGGGAATGGAGTGCGGAAAAGGCTGGTATAAGGCTGATTTCGTGGGAGTCCCCGATTCGGTCGAAACCGTTATTTGTGAAAACGGCGTAAAATACCACGTTGACGTTGAAAACGGACAGAAAACGGGCTTCTTCCTCGATCAGAAATATAACCGCCTTGCCGCCGCAAAAATTGCCAAGGGCAAGATCGTTCTCGACTGCTTTACGCACACGGGTTCGTTCGCCCTCAACGCCGCAATGGGCGGTGCAAAGCACGTTACAGCCGTTGACGTTTCGCAGACTGCAGTTGATATGGCGAAGCGCAACGCACAGGAAAACGGACTTGACGACCGAATGGATTTCCTCTGTACGAATGTCTTTGACCTCCTCCCGAAGCTTGCCGAGGAGAAGAAAAAGCCTTATGATATGATAATCCTCGATCCGCCTGCATTCACCAAGAGCAGGGGAACTATCGGCAGTGCGGAGCGCGGCTACAAGGAGATAAACTACCGTGCGATGAAGCTCCTGCCGAGGGGCGGCTACCTCGCAACGTGCAGCTGTTCGCATTTTATGAACAACGAACTTTTCGTGAAGATGCTTATGTCGGCGGCAAAGGACGCAGACGTTCAGCTAAAGCTGATAGAAGTCCGCCGTCAGTCCCCCGATCACCCGACTTTGATGAACGTCCCCGAAACGGACTATCTGAAATTTTATTTGTTCCAGGTGGTGTGAGTTAAATTAGGAATTCGGAATGCGGAATTCGGAATTATTTTTGCTCCGTAAATTTATCGCGAAATACTAAAGGAAACCTCTAAATTCCGTAGGGGCGGATTCAATATCCGCCCGTTATAATTAAAAAACTGCAACGATTTTTCGACGTGCAAAATACCGTGAATAAAAACAAAAAGCAGACCTGTTTTCAAAGTTTTTCCTTGAAAACAGGTCTGCTCGTTTATTTCAAAACGCCTTGCGGCGCGGGACGGGCGACCCGTCCCCTACAGAGAATTTATCTAAAATGCAGATATTGAAACGGACGGATATTGAATCCGCCCCTACGAAATACGGGTTTCGTGACAAATATACGAAATATAAATAATTCCGAATTCCGAATTCATAATTCCGAATTCTTCACTCTGATGTGGCTTTCCCCCGAACGCACATCTTTCGTAACGATTATCTTGCTGTCAATGCGCTCTTTAAGTTCGGCAACGTGGGAGATTATGCCGACCGTCCGTCCGCTCTGCGAAAGCTTGCAGAGCGTGTCAACTGCCTGCGTCAGCGCGGCTTCGTCAAGCGTTCCGAAACCCTCGTCAACGAACATCGACTGGAGCTGTATGCCGCCCGAGTTTGAACATATCTCGTCCGAAAGTCCGAGCGCAAGCGAAAGCGCCGCTTCAAACGATTCGCCGCCCGAAAGCGACTTTACGCTTCGTACAGAGCCGTTGTAATGGTCGATAACATCAAGCTCCAAGCCGCTTTTGCCGCTCAAAGACTCCGCATTCGTGCTTCGTACAAGCTCGTACCGCCCGTCCGTCATCTCCATAAAACGCACATTTGCGCGGTCGGTGATGCGCTTCAGATACGCCGTCTGAATGTAGGTTTCAAGCGTTATTTTCTCTTTTCCGTTGAGCGTTCCGCCTGCCGTGTCGCAGAGTGAGCGAAGCATCTGATAACGCTTTTCTGCCTTTTCCTGCTCGCCAAAGCCGTCCGAAAGATTTTTTAGCGCAGTCGTGTTCGATTCTATCCTCGATGAAATTTTCAATCTCTGAGAATCAAGCTCACGCCGTTTGCTTTCGAGCGAAGTTTTTTCCTCCGCAAGTTTTTCAGCGTCCTCAAAAGGCAGTTCTTTAAGCTGTGAAGCATAAGCCGAAGCCGCCGACTTCAGCGAAGCGATATCAGCCGAGGTCTTTTCCAACTCGGATTTTGCCGATTCATATTCGGAGCAAATTCCGCTTCTCGTTTTCTCCAATCCAGCAAGGTGCTTCTTAGCTTCATCTTCACCCGAAAATTCAAGCGCTGAAGCAAGTTTTTCTGCCGCCGCTTCTGCCGCCTGAGCCTGTGCCGAAAGCGAAGCCGCCTGCGCCGAAAGCTCCGATGCAAGCTGGGTGAAGCTTTTCTGTTCCGCCTGCGCCTTTTCCGTAAGCTTTGCAAGCTCCGCACAGCGCTTTTTCTTCTCCTCGGTGAGAGCGATATCCTGCGTTATCTTGGCGAGTTCGGCTTTTTCACGCTCAAAGTCCTGCTTGATGCGGTCTTTTATGCCGTCAAGAGGAATTTCGCCGAAATAGCTCTCCGCCTTTGCCGAAACCGCCTTGCGCAGAGCGTTTTCCCTGCCCGTAAGTTCTCCTGCGGCGCGGCTTTTCTGTGAAGCATTTTCACGGGAGTTCTCCGCACGGAGCCGAGCCGCTTTAAGCTTGTCTTCGCTGACATTTGCGGCGTGAATTTTCGCAGGGTGTGGGTGTTCAACGCTTCCGCAGACTGGACAAGGCTCGCCGACCGCAAGCTTTTGCGCCAGAACGCCAGCCTGACTGTCGAGAAACGCCCTTTCGAGCGTGTTGTAAGCCAAAATATCATCGTTAGCCGCCTTTGACGCAGTGAGATATTCAGCCTGCGCATTTTTTAGCTCCGCACAAACGTCCATATAGTCTTTGACCTCAAAAGCGAACGCTTTCAGTTCGGACATTATGCGGTTTTTATCCGAAGCGGCGGCTTCAAGGCGAGCCTGATCCTCGGCGGCTGTTTTTATCGTTTCGAGTTCGGCGGCGTATCCATTTATATTGTTTTCGGCGGTGAAAGCCGATTTTTTCGCATTTTCACATTTTGTCGAGGTCTGCTCCGCAAGCTTGTTTTTTTCCTTTGCGGCGTTTCGTTCAAGGCTCAGCTGCGCGTAATCGGAGAGCCGTTCACGCTCACGGGTGATCTGCTCCGCAAGCCCGTCAGCCTTTCCGTATTCGGTTTCAGCTGCGGAAAAACGCTCTTTCAGCTTCGGCATCAGCACTTCCGAAGCTCCTATCCTTGTGTTCACTTCGTTAAGCTTTTTCTCGGCATCAAGCCGTATATTCGAGCGTTCTATCTTCGCCGCAAGCTTTTCCGAAGCGGTCAGAAGCTCCGCCGAAAGCTTTTCGGTCTCGGAAAGGGCAGACCTGTCCTCATCGATAATTTTATCCGCAAGCGAATTTATCTCGTCCGAACCGAACAGAAGCGGCTCGGCTTTTATCCTGCCGAGCTCCTCGGAAAAAACGCTGTCCTCGGCGCAGGAAAGAGCGGCGATGTACTGCTCGTTTTTCACGCCGATAAGCTTTAAACCGTTCGCCGCCGCAGACATATCCTCGGAGATCCGCTTTTGCAAACGCTGATATTTTTCCGTGCCGAAAAGCGAGCGGAAAATGTCTATCTTGTCCTTTGTCGGCGCAAAAAGAAGCCGCAGAAAATCCCCCTGCGAAAGCATTGCGACCTGCGCAAAGTGGTCACGGTCAAGCCCGATTATCGAGTTTATTGTCTTGTTCACGCCCGAAACGCCGTTGACAGTTTTCCCGTCGGGCATGGTAAGCTCCGCACCTGCGGATTCCTCAATGAGAGCGTTCTCCGTCTTCGTTTTGCGCAAAGCCTTGCGCGCGTAGGGAGGATTTCGCTTTATCGTGTAGACCTTGCCGCCGTATTCAAATTTAAGTTCGACAAAGGTCTTACTTTCGGGTGAAGCGTACTTGCTTCGGAACATCGACGAAACGCGCACGTTGCCGCTCGCCGTGCCGTACAAAGCGAAGATGAGCGCATCGAAAACGGTCGTCTTGCCCGCGCCCGTGTCGCCCGTGATAAGGTAAAGTCCGTCCCTGCCGACCTTGGAAAAGTCGATGTGTTCCTCACCTGCGTAAGGACCGAATGCGGATATCGTAAGTTCAAGCGGTTTCATAGTTTTGTCCTCGTTTTATCTCTTATAAGGCGGTTTGTATTTTTCCGAAATGCCGCGCTTGTGTTTAGTGTTCTTGGCAATTTCAAGCATACGTCTGCGGTATTCTTCGCGGCGGCGTGTGCGCTCAGCTATCTTGTCGCGGCAGAAAAGAATTCGCTGGGCAATGCGTTCGCCGTCCGTGTAAAAATCGTGTATCTCAATGGTGTCAACGGTCTTTCCGCCGTTGCAATCGTACCACCAGTTGTCAAAATCGACTCCGTTTTCCGTACGCTCGAAGCCGAGCCACTCCGCGTCCTGACAAAAATACCGCGCTTTGCCGTGAATGATTATGTAGTTCTTCACATACTCAACGTTCTCAACATCGTTAAGGTCGATTATCCACAGCTTTTTGTAGTGGCGGAGCTTTCCCTCGCACCGAACGGTCTGATAAAGCTCGGAGATGATAAGAAGCGAGTCGGAAATTTCTATCGAAGTGTGTTCCTTGTGTGCTTTTATCGAGATATCGGCAAAAATCCCCGTGATGATGCATACAGTAAGGCTGTAGGCTATGCAAAAATATGTTCCGTAAAAAATCGACTTGTATATTACGCTCGGTATATTCATATCCGCCGTCACGGAGATGATAACGATAACGAGCAGAGCTATCATAAGGCTCATCGGGGGTATGTTCGCAAGAAAAAGCCTGCGGTCAAACACGGAGGCAAGCCGCTTTTCGTTTATATGAAATGTTTTTTTCAAGCTTTCGCCCCCCTTTTTTTAATGCGTAATGCTTAATGCGTGATTCGTAATTATTGGATTTGGGTACTTCGTTTTATATGGACGATAAATTGGGATTTTTGTGTATTTATATATAGAACTTATGCATCAACAAACAAACACTATTTGTACCAGTAAAACCCATTATTTTGAGTATGAACTAAAGCACCTTTAGGTACTTGTTTGCAAATAATGTGTACATCCATATAATCCGGCATCGGAGAAAGCATACCAATTATCCCCATTGGAATACATATTCCCGAAAGAACTGCATTGGGTGGAGATAAAAGAAATATAGCCAAAGGTATTATACCTAAAAGCATAGGCATTAAACTCATTATTATAAAACGACGTTTGCTGATTGATTCGTGACATACTGCAAAAGCAGCAAACTTTTTTAAACATATTCCTATGTAAACTTTTTGACCTTTTTTGTAACAAACTCCATGTAAAACTTCGTGAACAGGCATCAACAGCAACCCCAATATTATTCCTAATGGAACATATATCGTATTCATTGCTCTTTCGCCGATAATAAACCATTTAATACATATTATCGCATAACTAAAAATTAATGGTAAAATACCATATAGCATACTGCTTTTAAAAATATTATCCGGTCTTTCTATTAGTTTTGCATTGTTTGGCAACGTATTTTCCGGGAAATCCGTATCCCAGGATTTGTTACCGCACCAAATTATTTTAGGCATAAATGCATTACCTCCAAATCTCGATTTGTCATGCAGTCATATTTTCTTATTTTACAATTATGGGATTCTCTGAAAACCGAAACAAAATAATACTTTGCGGTGAGGAAGATTTTCGGAGTTTCCGATAGTATATGTCAGTGATTTTATCCGGCTTTGTTGATGTGTAATTATTGAATTGGGTACTTCGTTTTAGAACCTGTCTTCATAAGCAATGTGTGCGGATTTTCGTGCATAATTTTGTTGCAGACAAGGCAAAAATCCGCAGGCGTGCTGCCGCACGGCAAGGACTTTTAACGCAGTATGCAGCAAAATTTGCCGAAAAGACGTGCGCATATGCTTATGAAGACAGGTTCTTATATGGACGATAAAGCCGGGGCCGTGGTTCTGCTTATTCAGAAGCCGCCATAATGCTTTAAGGTTTCCGCTGCAATTTCCGAGCCGACATTCATTGCCTTTTCAATATCATTTCCGAGCATATATGAGCAGACAAATCCGGCATGATAGCTGTCGCCGCACCCTGTCGTGTCAATTATGTTTTCAACTTTTACAGCCTGCACTCTGAATTCCTGTCCGTTAAGGTATGTAACGCTTCCATGTTCTGCAAGTGACATATTGAACAGACAGGGGTATTTATCCGAAAATTCTCTGAACCTCGGCAGGAGTTCTTCCGAGCCGCTTATCATAAAGAAATCAACGTAAGGAGCATATCGTTCCATATCCGAAAAATCTCTGTATACATCAAAATCCACCGCAAGCTTAAAGCCGAGTGTTTTTTTCAGGTTGATCACCTGCGAAAAACACGAAGCCCAGAAATGAACAAAAACTGCATCGGATCCCGACAGAATTTTGATTTCTTCATCATTCAGCAAGAGGTTATCGAGAATTTTCCCGTTCCACGAATCATCTTTGTAATATCTGTCGCCCGATTCTGTAAGATATGTTATATTATTTGCAGTCGGGTACCTTTCATCGATGCGAATATGATTTTTATCGATATCGAGCTTTGATATTGATCCCATTATCACTTCTGCATATTTATCTTTTCCGACAACACCGAGAAGTGTAACATCTATATCCCTGAACCGTGAGGCATGAGCGGCAAAATTCAATGCTTCACCTCCGGGTCTGATCGTGTCGGTACCGTAAAAAACATCTGCACATATACAAGGAAGTGCAGTCAGCCTGATCCTTTTCATTTAAAAACCTCATAAAATTCAATCTGTCGATAGGCAGTAATTCCTTTTATTCAATTATACACAAAAGCCACGGGTCAGTCAAGAATTATCGGGCAGGTTTTCACGGTATATCAACGCAATATCTGCGGAGCAAAATAATTCCGTTTATTTATGCTTTGTTGCAAATAAACAAAAAGATATGTCGAAATGTGTTGATTTCTACAACGTTCAAAAAAACTGTTGCAAAACCGAGCGTTTTTTGATAAAATAAGAATGTATCTTTATGCGCTCTTTTAAACGTTTACGGATATACATTCAGTCAAATTGAGGGTCAATGGGGGAAGAATTATGATAAAAAAGGATAAGATCGGCAGAGTTGTTATCTATGACAGTCAGGATAGAATGCTGCTGGCAACCAAGTCGGTATTTTTCCCGAAGGACTTCTTCCGCATCAAGGACCGTGACCTTGTTATGATAAAGGGCAAGGGTCTTCCTCTTATCCCAAAAGATGAATACATAACCGCTGTTTTTGAATATATAAACGGTCTGCGAATGAAATACAAGACCTCGGTAGACCTTTCCACCGAGTATCAGATGAATTTTCACGTCGGTGACGGCATTGCGCTCGAGGAAAGACGCGCTTCGTTCAAGATAAACACTGAATTTGAAACGACCTCGCCTTTCTATATCCACAATGAGGAGATCATAAACTTCGACAAGCCGCTGAATATTCACGTCTGCAACATCAACCTCGGCGGCGTTTATATGAAAACGAACTTCGACTTCGATCTGGGAGATCAGCTTATGCTTGAACTTTTCGGCGGAGATATGGAGCTTCTGACAGAGGTGCTCCGTATTCAGAATGTTATGGGAACGGACGTTGTTGACGGTTACGGCTGTCACTTCCTCAACATCACCCAGTCGCAGGAAGAACGCCTTGCGCGCTTCATTTTTGAATGTCAGATAGCGGAAAGAGAAAAGCTTAAACAGCGTCAGAATAAGGATTTTTGATCTATGGCAAAAATTATTGTTGTAACAAATCAGAAGGGCGGAGTCGGCAAGACCACGACCTGCGCCGCTTTTGCGGGCATCTTCCGAAGCAGGGGAAAAACTGTCCTCGCGATAGATATGGATCCGCAGGGCAATCTTTCGTTCTCGCTCGGAACGGAGGACAGGGGATACACTATCCATGATGTGATGACGGGCGCGTGCAATATCCGCGATGCGATAAAAACTACGCACATCTGCGATGTTATAACGTCAAATATTCTTCTTTCGGGAAGCGAACTGGAGCTTCCTGCCGAACACCGCGAATTTATTCTGAGGGAAATTCTCAAAACTGTCCGCGATGAATATGACTATATCATCATCGACACGCCGCCTGCGCTTTCGGTGCTTACAATAAACGCTTACACAGCGGCGGACGATCTGATAATCCCGATGACACCCGAGATACTTTCACTGCAGGGCATTGCACAGCTCCGCGAGACTATCCTCGCCGTCAAGAAATACTATAATAAAAAACTCAACATAAGGGGCATACTCCTTACGAAATATGTCAGGAACCAGCAGCTTGCGGGCGAGGTTGCGGAAATGGTGGAGATCGTTGCCGAACAGCTCGGGACGGTCGTGCTCGATACGAAGATATCCGTTTCCGTTGCGGTCGCCGAAGCTCCTGCGCATCAGGAGGTCATAACGACCTATTCTCCGAACTGCCGCGCCGCGAGGGACTATGTTAAGGTGTGTGAATCGCTCTACCCCGAGATAGCCGAGCATAAAAAGAGAAGATAAGGAGGAATTTGTATGGCAGGCAGCACCGCAGCAAAGGTCACGCACAAGACCGATGCTGTTATGAAGCTTTTAACGGGAAAAAGCACTGCTACCAACCCGATAATCGACAACGAGTTCAAGCAGTCTGTCATAGAAATGCACACGAACACGCAGAAAGCCGCCGAAAAAGCCGAGCCTAAGCCGAAGCAGAGCGAGGCTACCGAAATTTGTGTCAGCTCCGAGCTTGTAACCGAGCTTTTGCCGATAGCATTGAAGAGGTTCAACTGCTGTACCTGCGACCGATGCTTCGCCGAGGCTATGGCGGACGCTCTGGACGCAGTTCCATATCTCTCCTGCAAGGTCAGAACGCCGCAGGACAAGAAAAAAGCGGACGAGATGAAAGAAAAATACACGCGCAGCGTTACCAATGAAATGGTAAAGCTTGCAATACGCCGCCGTGCGCTCCCTAAACATATATAAACGCAAAGCATACGCAAATATTGTGTATGCTTTTTTCTTTTTGCCTGTGGTTCCATTAAATCACGGCTCTTTACCACGCTGTTGTTAAATATATACAAAAAATCTCTCATAAAATGACAAAATTAAACAGTTAATGGGGTGCAATTTGTTACATTTGGGAAAAATTCATAGATTTTATAATAAAAAATTGTTACCGTCGTGGATATAAATTTTGCGATATCTCTTGTAATTTTTATGAAAAAGGTATATACTGTTAATGGAATACTATACCCTTTTAAAGGGGGTAGTTTACCATTTTGAAAGAACAGTCAGCGAATCAGACCAACACAGGAGGTATATCGTGGGACTTTTTGATAATAAGCTTCAGACCCTTTCCGAGCAGACGCTCGATGCGGCATGGTATAAACAGCGCGTCATCTCAAACAATATCGCAAACGTTTCCACGCCCGATTATAAAGCAAAAACCGTAAACTTCGGACTTGTGCTCAAAGAAGAGATGTGCAAGTGCAGCTACCATACGCCGACCGATAACGAAAGCGGCAAGGTTTCCCTCAAAGTCGCAACGACTTACGAAACCAATACCAACCAGCTTCTTAACGGCAACAATGTCGATATTGAAAAGGAACAGCTCGATCTTGCCGATGTTCAGTATCAGTACAGCGCGCTTATGGATCAGATGAACAACAACTATTCGATGATACGCACGGCGATATCAAAGTAACGCCGTCGGCTTTGGAGGTACATAAATGTCATTTTTGAATTCGCTCGATATAGGCGGCTCTGCACTTTCGGCGCAAAGGCTCCGAATGGATATCATCTCGCAGAACATCGCCAATCAGGGCACTTATAACACAGATGTCGGTGAAGACCCTTACTGCCGTCAGCTTGTTGTTTTCTCCGAAAAGAAAACTTTCAGCGACGAGCTGGACAAGTTCAATAACGAGGACGACGGTCCGAAGTATTCCCGCGGCACATATTATCTTTCGCACAAGAACAAGTACAGATACTCGGGTGTGACGGTAACGCAGATACTTGACGATGATGCGCCGTTCGTTCCTGTTTACGACCCCGACAATCCGCTCGCGGACGAGGACGGATACATTTACCAGAGCAACGTTGACAACAGCAAGGAGCAGATGGATCTTCTCGCTGCGCAGCGCTGTTATGAAGCGAATGCTTCCGCTATTGCCGCAGTAAAGGCTATGCTTACAAAGGCGATGTCCCTCAACGGCAAATAAGGCAGGGAAGCCACGCGGCAGGTTCGCGCTATGCTTCGCTTTGCTTCGCTTGTTTGCGTATAGGTAACAATATATAGATGTAGGGGACGGGTTTCCTGTCCCGATTTACCTTAAATTTGTAAGGTTTGTGTTTCATATAAAGAAAGGCAGATAAAAATATGTTTATAGTTCCGATCTCGGGTGTGATCTCACCCGTACAGTCTGTTTTTGAGAATGAGAACGAGCAGGTCAAGGAAATTACCGAAAGCACCCCTCAGTTCTCCGATGTTTTCAAGGAAGTTTTCAATGACGTTCAGGAAACCCAGCAGCAGACCAACATTGACTCTGTAAAGCTTATGCAGGGCGAAATTGACGACCTCCACACTATCTATAACAATATGACAAAGGCTTCGATAGCTGTCGAGACCTTCGTTGCGGTAAAGAATGCCGCTGTTGATGCTTACAATCAGGTCCTCCAGATCTCAATGTAAGCCATTCTATCTTTAATTCGGGAAGGAAAATTCGTAAATGGATATGAAGGAACAGCTTTCAAAGCTTACGACTTCGTTCAAACAGTTCTGGGAAGCTCAGGAGAAAAAGCGCAAAATAGCGTACATAGCGATACTCGTTGCGATAGTTCTTATCGCCGCGATCGTTGTTATAATCTTGAATAAAAAGGACTATACCGTTCTTTTTGAGGGACTTGAAGCGAGCGAGGCTTCGGAGATCGTAACTGCGATACAAGACCTCGGCTACGATGTTACCCTTAAAAGCGGCGGCACGATAATGGTACCTGCCGGAACGGAAAACGTTCTTACTATGGAAATGGCTATGAAAGGCTATCCAAAGAGTACCATTAACTACAATCTTTATACAAACAATATAGATATGTTCACCACCTCCTCGCAGGAGAGGGAATATGCGCGAATGGCTCTTGAAGAGCGTCTGAGTGCTATTGTCGGCACGTTTGAGGGCGTTCAGAAAGCTACGGTCACAATATCTATACCCGAGCAGAAGAACACCGTCATCTCCTCGCTCCGTCAAGACCCGACAGCTTCGGTCACGGTTTATCTCAACCCCGACTATAAGCTCACAGACAAGCAGATAGTCGGCATCAGAAACACCGTCAGAAACGGCTGTGTCGGTCTTACCGATGATAATATCAGCATCGTTGACGGCTACGGCATACCGCAGATCGAGGGCGAGAACGAGATAGACGTTGTTGCTGACGAAACAAGAAAATTCGCTTTCAAGACCAACCTTGAAAATTCGATAAAGAACAAGATACTCGAGCTTCTTATGCCTGTTTACGGCGACGACGGAGTTTCCGTTGCGGTAAATATGGTACTCAACTTCGATAAAAAGGTTTCCGAAAACACCGACTATTCGGCTGACGGAAACGGCAACACGGGCGTTCTCCAGCATGGCGACGCTTCCGAAGCCTCGGGCGGAACTACCGCTGACGGCGGTGTTGTAGGCGTTGAAACGAACGCAGACGATACCTACCCGACGGGCGACACCAACGGCACGGGTGCTTGGACGGAAAATTCCGTTTCCAACACATACCTTGTCGATACATACAAAGAGCAGATCGAAAAGGCAGGATACACTATCGACGGACTTTCTATTTCGACTGTCGTTTACACGGACTATATCTCCGAAGCGCAAAAACTTGACCTTGTTAACCTCGTTGCGAACGCAGGCGGCGTAAATCCGACCGTTGCGCAGGACGTTGTTACGGTCACGAACTTCCCGAAATTCGGTACGGATATTGCAACCGATACAGCTCCCGTTTACCTCTTCGGTCTTACGCTCAATCAGCTTATCGCTGCGGCAGCGATCCTTCTCATTCTTCTTATTGTCGTTGTTGTTGTGCTTATCATCACTTCGAGAAATGCTAAGAATAAGAGAGCAAAATTCGAGCAGCAGATACTTGCTTCCGAAGCACTCGCAGGTGCGGACGGCGAGCCTATCGTTGATACGTTCACAATGGATCTCGACGGCGCAAGTCCTGCCGATATCCCGAGCCTCTCGGCGGAGGAAGACACCAAGGAAGTTGCTATTCGCAGAGAGATCAGCGACTTTGCAAAGAACAGCCCCGAAATTGTGGCTCAGCTGCTTAAAAACTGGATGAAAGACGAAACGGAGGAGTAAGCAATGCCTGATATCCAAGAACTTACAAACCTGCAAAAGGCTGCGATCGTTGTTACATCGATCGGCGCGGAAAATGCTGCTTACGTTTACAAACGCCTTTCCGATGATGATGTTGAAAGGCTCACATACGAAATTTCAAGCCTGCCTTACCTCGAGGCAAACGTTGTTGATTCGACTCTGAACGAATTTTACGAGCTTTGCCTTACCCAGAAAGTAATTTCCGAGGGCGGCGTTGAATACGCAAGAGCCGTACTTGAAAAAGCTTACGGTCCTGAACAGGCAAGCAAGCTTATGGAACGTGTTTCCAAGTCGATGCAGACGAAAGCGTTCGAGTTCGTCAGAAAATCCGACTACAAGAACCTGCTTGCTATCATTCAGAACGAAAATCCGCAGACTATCGCTCTCGTGCTTTCCTACGTCAAGTCCGAGCAGGCTTCCGCCGTGCTTCAGGAGCTGCCTAAGGAAAAGAGAGTTGAAGTCGTTGAAAGAATTGCGAAAATGGAGTCAGCTTCGCCTGAAACCATTCATTCTATCGAAGAAACACTCGAAAGAAAGTTTGCTGCAGTCGTTTCTATGGATCTTACCACGGTCGGCGGCGTAAACTTCGTTGCCGATATCCTCAACAAGGTCGACAGAGGAACAGAAAAGCACATCTTCGACGAACTCTCCTCGAAAGATCCTGCTCTTGTTGAAGAGATCAAGAAGAAGATGTTCGTATTCGAGGATATCCTCGGACTCGACTCGATGTCCATTCAGCGTTTTATCAGAGATGTCGAAGCGAAAGACCTCGCTGTCGCGATCAAAGGCTCGAATGCCGAGGTCGCAGCGGCTCTCTATGCGAATATGCCGCAGAGAATGCAGGAATCCATTCAGCAGGAGATCGAATATCTGCATAACGTTCGTATGCGTGACGTTGACGAAGCTCAGCAGAGAATTGTCGGCATCATAAGACACCTCGAAGAAGAGGGTGAGCTTGTTATCGGCAAGGGCGGAGAGGACGAGATAATTGCTTAAAATATACAAATCCCAGTCGTACAGCTATGGTGCTTCCCAACCCGTCAAGATAGATAATACCGTCATTCTTCCGGGCGAGGGAAACGCCGAGAATGATGCTCCCTCGCGCGAAGAGCTTGAACAGCAGAAGCAGAGGGAAGCCGCCGCTAAAGAAGCGGAGTTCCGCGCCGCAGTCGATCGTCAGGTCGCAGCGGCAGTCGAGGATTACCGCATAAGAACAGAAGCCGCACGGCGTGAGATAATCGAAAATGCAAAGCTCGAAGCCAAAAGCATCGCCGAGGACGCTAAGACAGCCACCGCCGCCGTTATCGAAAAGGCGAACAAGGAGTGCGCTATCTTAAAGGAAAAGGCGAAAGCCGAGGGCTTCAAAGAGGGCTATGACGAGGGCAAAAAGCAGTCGCTCGAAAAGTGCCAAAAGTACGTCGATGCGTCAGCACAGCTGCTCTCCGATATAAATTCGCGTAAGGACGCATACTTCCTCGACAACGAGAACGAAATGCGCGAAACGATGTGCGAAATGCTCGAAAAGATCACGGGCGAGGAACTCAAAATCAACCCCGAGGTCATTGAAAGCATTATCGAAAACGCCGCAAAAAGCTTCCGCAACTCCGATTACATAAAAATTTCGCTTGCACAGGGTGAGGTTTCAAAAGAACTCAAGACCGATGCAAAGCTTATCAAACAGATAATACCTTATATCAAAGATATTGAAATAGAAATTCTTCCCGATGCTGAGGACGGCACAGTTATCCTCGACAACGGCGAAGAGATACTTGATGCTTCCGTTCCGACCCAGCTTGAATTCCTCAAAGAGATAATGAAGAATACAAGGGGCGAGGAATGACGAGGAGATAACCCGAATGAACTTTAACGCTATCCGTGAAAACGTCAAAAATGCCGATCTTTACAGGCACATGGGAAAAATTGAAAAGATCATCGGTATGACTGTCGAAGCCACGGGACCCGAATGTAACATCGGCGATGTCTGCCGCATATTCCGCAAAGGCTCGGACGAGTTCATTTACGGCGAAGCGGTCGGCTTTAACGAGGGAAAGGTCGTGCTGATGCCTTATACCGACATCGACGGCATAGGCCCCGGTTCAATAGTTGACAATACGGGCAGACAGCTTGAAGTCAGAACGGGCGATGCACTCGTCGGACGTATCATCAACGCCATCGGCGAACCGATAGACGGCAAAGGTCCGATACATACTACCGACAGCTACCCGATCGCAGGAAACCCCGTAAATCCGCTCACCCGACCGAGGATCGAGGATATTATCCCGTTCGGCGTAAAGGCGATAGACGGTCTGCTCACGATAGGCAGAGGTCAGCGTATGGGCATCTTTGCAGGTTCGGGTGTCGGAAAATCGACGCTCCTCGGTATGATAGCGAGAGAAGTCGAAGCCGATATCAACGTTATCGCGCTCGTCGGAGAGCGTGGACGAGAAGTGCTTGAATTCATCGAGCGCGACCTCGGGGAAAAGGGAATGGCAAGGTCAGTCCTTGTCGTTGCGACCTCTGACCAGCCCTCGATGATGAGAAATAAATGTCCCATGACCGCCACGGCTATCGCGGAATACTTCAAGGATCAGGGCAAAAACGTCCTGCTGATGATGGATTCGCTCACACGATATGCTATGGCTCAGCGTGAGATAGGTCTTGCAACGGGCGAAGCGCCTATCGCAAGAGGCTATACGCCATCGATCTACACCACTATGCCGAAGCTCCTCGAAAGAGCGGGCAACTTTGAAAAAGGCTCGATAACGGGCATCTACACCGTTCTCGTTGAGGGCGACGATACCAACGAGCCTATCTCCGATACGGTCAGAGGTATCATTGACGGTCATATCATTCTCTCGCGTAAGGTAGCGGCGAAGAACCACTATCCTGCGATAGAGATACTCGAATCGGTTTCGCGACTTATGTCCGAGATCGCCGACAAAAAGCACAAGGACAACGCGGCAAAGCTGCGAAATCTCCTCTCGGTCTATAACGCAAACTACGACCTCGTTTCAATAGGCGCATACAAAAAGGGTACAAACCCTGCGCTAGATGAAGCGATAAGAAAAATAGACAAGATCAACGCATTTTTACAGCAGAAAACGGACGAAGCGTTCTCTTTTGACGAAACGCTGAAGCTGCTCGAAGAAGCTGTAAAATAACTCCTTGGAGGTAATCATTCTTGAAGCGGTTTGAATTTTCACTAAACAAGCTTATGGGTTATAAAAAACAGGTGCTTGACAGAGAAAAGAACAATCTCGCTCACCTGCGAATGCAGCAGCAGCAGATGCAGGAGGAAAAAATGCAGCTCGAAGCCAAGCTCAAACGCTCGGCGGATGAGTACCGCGAGCTCTCGGGCAAAGGCATAACCGTTATGCAGATAACGATGTTCAAAGGTTATCACCAGTCGCTCCGTATGCAGATAAAAGAGCTTGAAAATTCGATAGAGGAAATGGAGAAAAAGGTACAGCGCCAGCTCGGTGTTGTTATCGATGCGACAAAAGAAGTTTCCTCGCTCGAAAAGCTCGAAGAAAAGCAGCTTGAAGAATACAAATTCAAGGTGCAGAAAGCGGAGGAGCAGTTCATTTCCGAATACGTTATGAACAGCACATATCATTAAATTCGGTGGTCAAAAATCAATGTAGGGGACGGGTCTCCCGTCCCGTTCGGCAAATGCGTTAAATCGGGACGGGAAACCCGTCCCCTACAATAATTGATAGGTATACTGATAATTTTATCGGCGGTGCAATACACTGTCTTCGCGATAATAAAGTGATTTCTAACAAAAACAAAGCACAGCGCAGCGAAGCACGGCGCGAATTGTCCGTGGGGCTTCCCCACTCGGTTTTGATCGGTCGGCGGTGCAATACACTGTCTTCGCGATAACAAAGTGATTTCTAACAAAAACAAAGCACGGCGCGAATTGTCCGTGGGGGCTTCCCCACTGAAAGGAGGTGAAAATTATGGATATAAGCAACATTCTCAATATCGGTATGGGCGTAAATGCTCCCGACTTCGGCTCAGTTGACGCAAACGCGGCTTCGGAAATAAGCTTCGGCGACATTCTCGGCTCGGCTGTCACAGCAAATACACCCGTTGACGATATCACGCAGGAAGTTGACATTACCGAGGATAATGCAGAGGAGAACAACACCTTTTCAAAGCTTGTTTCGGAGCTTGCGCAGGACGTTTCCAACGCAGACAAAAGCGTTATCGATTCGGCGGTGAAGATGATGCTCTCGGTCGGAAATGCGGCTGAAAAGCTTATGTACGGCACTTCGGACAGCTCTTCGCAGAACAACGATGAAAATACCGATGTTATCAATATTCTTTCCAATATGATAAAGTTCGTTACCTCGCAGGACGGCGAAGATTTCGTTTCGGACGAAGAAACGGGACTTGCACTCACGCTCGGAGATATCTCGGCATTGCTTGAAACGGGTCTTTCCGAGGGTAAATCGGCTGATGAGATCGCAGACGAGATGAAAAAGCTCGCAGAGGGCGATGATACCGACCTTTCGGCTCTCGCAAACGCAGTCGTTTCTATGATGGATATGATGCCCGTCAGCGCAAACGAGGAAATTCTCGATGAGATACCCTTTGAAGCAGCAGCAAAGACAGCTTCGGTGACGGAAGTTCTTTCCTCCGATACTGCTCCAACACAGAAAGCGGAAACGATAGTGTCTATACTCGAAAACAAGACAGGATTTAACGATCTGTCTTCCTTTGAAAGCTTCCGGAGCGCATTAAAGCTTGCACTTTACAGTGATAACAGCGCAGATACAGCCGATACCTCTTTCGCAGCGCTCCACAAGACAGCGGCATTCGCAAGAATAAACGATGTTTCGGCGCAGATAAGAGTTATTGCGGGCTCGGACGAAAACAGCGCAGAGCAGGCAGCGGCAAACGTCGTCCTTACGGCGCAGAACCCCGTTCAGACGAATATTTTTGCTGATATCGAGATACCGACAGACACGGTTGAGGTCTACAAGCAGCTTGCAGACTTTGCAGTACAGCAGATAACGCAGAGCGTCAGCGAAACCACGCAGAACGGCGCAGTTCAGGAGCTTGTGGTAGTTCTCAAACCCGAAAACCTCGGAGAAGTTGCAGTTAAGGTAACAGCTGACACATCGGGCGCAGTTTCTATTGTCCTCGCAGCTTCAAACGAAGAAGTCGGCAGGGCGCTCGCAGCGAACTCGGCAGCACTTACCGAAAGCTTTGCAAAGCAGAACGTTGACGTTCAGAATGTGAACGTTGTTGCTCCCTCGGAGGCGGCTTCCTATATGGGACTCGACTTCTCGAACCAGAGCTTTAACCGCCGAAATGATGAAACTTCACAGAGCGAAAACGCTTCGACTAACCGTATCTCGGGCATTGCAAAGGCTGATGACGAAGCGGAAAGCGGAGTTACAGCAGCAAGAAAACTTTTAAAGGAGGCAAAATTATGGCTAACAGCTTAGGAAACCTTTCGATCGATTCGACGGGCGGTGCTTACTCAAAGTACAGCAACAAGGTCGTTGATACGACAAAGGGTGACGAAGCTACTTCCTATATGGACTTTGACAGCTACTTAAAGGTACTCGCAACGCAGATGTCCAATCAGGACTTCAACGACCCTATGAGCGATACCGATATGCTCCAGCAGATGTCGTCCTATTCGATGCTCGAAGGCATCAAGAATATGACCTCTCAGGCAAATATCAGCTATGCGACAAACCTTGTCGGAAAGGCTGTAACGGTCAATGACGGTCACGATTATGACACGGGCATAGTTGAATCCGTAGTCGTTTCGGACGGTACGCCTTACCTTGTTGTAAACGGCGGAAAGTACGAAGTTTCGACTGTTTCAAACGTTACTTCTTCCGATATCTACAACCTTATCTCGAAGCTTATCGGTCAGGAAGTCAATATCCACGGCTCTTCCGAGGACGAGATCGCTGCAAGCGGCAAGGTCACGAACATTCTTGTACTCGACGGAAACGCTTATGTTATCGTTGACGGCAAGGATAAATATCCGCTCAAAGATGTTTCGCTCAAAAACAGCGGAAAGACCGATGAAGACGGCACTGACAAAACAGAAGGCACAGACGGTTCCAATACCGAAAAGGGCGAAGAAAGCACTGGCGCTTCCGAAAGCACATCGGACGGCACAACGACCACGACCGATTCAACCGTTGCACAGGCTGAAACTATGTCAAGCTATATGGCTCAGTCGGACGCTTTGTTCAGCGAGCTTATGAGCACTATCGATTCTATCAGCGGAACGGAAACAAAGTCGGTCAGCGTTATAAACAACCTTAAACCGAACCTTGACGGCTATGAAACAGTAACGGTAACAAAGCTCGATATCCCGAATTATGCGGCTGCATATCTTGCACAGTATGAGGATCTTCAGGATCTCATTCTTCCGAATACGACCTATGCTAACCCAAATGATGATGTGACTTCGACAAACCTTATCGCAGGCACACAGAATGCAGGCTACAATACGCTTTATGCCGATACTTCATCGAATACTTCCTCCACTGCGGCTTCGTCGAATACAGCGGCAACGCTCACAGCAGGCAGATATGATATCCCCCTCACAACATCGAACCTCTTTGCGGTAGCGAATGCTTCCAGAACAGGTCAGCTCACACCTACCCTTTCCAATGCACAGGTATACAGCATCATTTCAAGCGGAAGCTACAGCACAAGATACAGCGAAAAGTACGGTCTTGAAGCTTATTCCGATTCAAAGCCCGGCATTTCAAACTCCGACTGTGAACCGCACAGACTCGATGCAGACAAATATCCCGAGCAGGCAGCTCTTGCAGACGCTCTCGGAACAAGAATGTACGATATCAAGTTCATCAACAACAGAGCCATCACTTCAAGAATAGATACTTCAAGAGTTATCGGCAAAACGATCAGCGGCAGAGAAATTTCGGAGATCGGCTACTGCGGCGTCGGCAGACTTGGCGAAGTCGTTACTTTCAAGGACGGCAAGCAGCGTGTTGAGATAATGTTCGACAACGGCAATTCAGGTTGGCTTGAAACATCGGGCAAGTACACCATCGACCAGATCATCAATCAGCAGGTCGGAGATGATGTTACTCCGTTTGAAGTTGCAATAGCTTACTATGCAAAGTCACAGTCCGCTCAGAAGTTTGAGAGCCTCAGACAGAACCTTACTTCAATGGGAGTAAATGTTGTCGGTTAAACGAAAGGACGGTGCTTCGGGGTGCTTATAAGCGAACTGATGCAGTCGCGAGGCATTACGGCGGTCACGACAGGCAAGGTCGGCGGATACAATGTTCCGAAGACTTCACCCGAGGACAGCGGTTTTGCGAAAGAACTGCAAAGTCAGCTTGACGAAAAAAAGCGCACTGAGCAGAACGGACAGAGCGGAGTGGTCTTTTCAAAGCATGCTCTCGAGAGGATATCCGAACGGCAGATAGATATCGAAAACGGCGATACTCTTGAACGGCTAAATAAGGCTGTCGAGCTTGCAGGCGAAAAAGGCTCGAACGACGCACTGGTTATGATAGGCTCAAATGCTTTCATCGTCAGCATAAAAAACAACAAGGTCATCACGACCCTTTCTGCAGATGATATGCAGGGAAATATTTTCACGAATATTGATTCTACTGTTATAATGTAAAAAACGTTATGTGCGTAAAAACGATCGGACCTAACCGGAGATCATAAGCGTCCCGACTGACTTGACGGACGCTCCGCACAGATATAACAGCAGCTTTTTAAGGAGTGTAATTAAAATGGTTAGATCTCTTTATTCAGGCGTTTCGGGACTTACCTCCCACCAGACAAAAATGGACGTTATCGGTAACAATATCGCTAACGTTAACACTTACGGCTTCAAATCCTCCAGAGCTTCTTTCAGCGATGTTTTCTACCAGTCGGTAAAGACAGCCGCAGCAGGTACGGAAAGCTTTGCAGGCAACAACCCGTCCACAGTTGGTTACGGTACTCAGGTCGCTTCTATCGACAAAGATATGTCGCAGTCCTCGTTCCAGTCCACCAACAGAACCCTCGACCTCGCTATCAGCGGCGACGGATTCTTCGCAACGGGTGCATTCTCCTCAGGCGCAGACGGCGGCGCTCCCGACGTCACAGCTTCGCCTGACTCTATCACATACACAAGAAACGGCAACTTCGGCATTGACAGCGCAGGCAACCTCGTTTCCAACAACAACAGATTTATCCTCGGTACAAGAAACACCGAAAAGGGTCTTCTTCTCAACAGCGACCTCAGCGCTCAGGAGCTTCTCAAGAATACTCTTCAGGATAACAACGGCGACAATCAGATCAACTCCACAGACTATACTTTTGAAAACACTATCAACGTAAACGACCTCATCGCAGACGCTTACGGCATCTATACCGACCCCGACACAGGCTATCTCTACACTAACAGAAAGCCTGAACCCGTAGTCAAGGACGGAAAGATCGTCGGCTACAAGCAGGGCGATATCGACAAAGATGATACAACGGGCGAAGAAACCTACTATCTCTGCGACCTCAAGGGCAACTATGTTACCTTTGATGACAAGACAGACCTTGCTTACTTCAAGTACACGATGAAAGACCCTGCTGACCCGACCAGCACAGCAAGCGTTTCCGCTTACCACATGATCGATAACGGTGACGGCACATGGGGCGCTGAAGCTTATACTATCAACAATCAGCCTGACCCGAACAAACCGCTCGGCGTTGACGATCTCGCTGTAACGGGCAGGTTCACATACGCTGACCTCGCTGCTTTCACGATCGGCTCGGACGGCGTTATCACGACGACTTACAACAACACACTCAAAGCTATCGCGCGTGTTGAGATCACAGTTTTCGACAACCCCGAGGGTCTTATCGAAAACGGCGACACAAGCTTTTCCGAAACCGCAGCTTCAGGCTCGGGCAAGGTAAGAAAAGCAGGCGAGCAGGGAGCAGGCACAGTAGCTTCCAACAAGCTCGAAATGTCCAACGTAAACCTTGCTCAGGAATTCTCCGATATGATCGTTACACAGAGAGGCTTCCAGGCTAACGCAAGAATCATCACGACTTCCGACTCGATGCTCGAAGAGCTTGTAAACCTCAAGAGATAAGCTGGGAAGCACCGCGGCAGGTTTTACTTGCTCATAGTGTGGGACGATAATATTAATGCAGAGGCGGTTTTGCTTACTGCATTTGAAAAAGTGACGGCAAACCCGTCCTACTGCAGTAGTTTATTTATATATGCCGGAATTTGCGGTGAAATACCGCAATGTGTTCACGCAGATATAAACTGTCCGGCGCATCGGCTGAATTATCGCATAATAATTTTCCTTCGGGCGGCGGCTCTGCTCGGCGGAGCTGCCATTCCGTGGGAGATGAAGGTGAAAAATTATGATATTGGTAACAAGACTTAACGGAACTCCGCTTATGCTCAATGAAGAATTTATTGAAGCGGCAGAGGAAACCCCCGATACCGTCGTCACGATGATGAACGGTCACAGATACATACTTAAAGAAAAACTCGATGAGATCATCGAAAAATCGTTTGAATTCCGCCGTATGAACGGTGCTTGCAAAGAATGATCCGAGCAGGGGACGCTCGTTTAGAATAGATATGAAATCAAGGAGGATTTTTACCAAATGAATATTTCAGGTATTATCGGTCTGGTTATTGCGCTCGGACTTATAGTTTGGGGCATTATGACGGGAGGAAGTCTGCTGAACTTCTGGGACCCGGCTTCGGTCGCTATTGTTCTCGGCGGTACTATCGGTGCGCTCATCTTTACATATCCGCTTTCGGTAATCAAAAACACGGGCAAAATGCTCAAAATTGCATTTATGCCGAAAAAATATGATCCCGAGGATTACATTGCTCAAATGGTCGAGCATTGTAAGACTGCCCGTATGAAAGGTATCCTCGCGCTCGAAGAAAGCGCCAATGCCTGCACAGACCCGTTTATGAAGTCTGCGCTCATGCTCATCGTCGATGCCAATGAATCGGACAAGATAAAGTCTATGCTCGATGACTCTATCGACTTTATGTGCGAACGTCACGAAAACAACTACGCTATGTGGGTAAAGGGTTCTGCCGTTGCCCCTGCAATGGGTATGGTAGGTACGCTCATAGGTCTTATCAATATGCTTAAGGGAATGGACGTTACAAGTTCTGACTCGGCTTCATCGCTCGGTCTTTCGATGTCCACCGCCCTTATCACAACATTCTACGGCTGTATTTTGGCTCACGTTTTCTGCGGTCCTATCGGCAACCTCTGCAAATACAACCATAATCAGGAAATACTCTGCCTCCAGATCATCGAAGAGGGTACGCTCGCTATCGCAGCAGGCGCTAACCCAAGATATGTCGAAGAAAAGCTCCGTATGATGCTCCCTGCGACCGCAAAGCCTAAGGCGGGAAAAGCTTCTTCTGCCGGATAATGGCTGATATGTCAATTTTTGCAAAAAAATGACGCAAGAAATTTTGAAAAATTCTGCTTTTTTACAAAAAAACTATGGCAATTTGTTAAGAAATGTGTTATAATTATTTGAAATCTATTTTTAAGGCGTTATATTACAGAATTTCTGATTACAAAATGTTATATATATCTGTATTTATACTGTGAGGTGATTTTTGTGGCTCGCAAACGCGGCGGAAATGAAGAAGAAGGCGGAAGCTGGATGGACACCTATGGTGACATGGTAACGCTGCTTTTAACGTTCTTCGTTCTTCTGTTCTCAATGTCATCTATGGATACCAGCAAATGGCAGTACATTGCCGAAGCCTTTTCAAAAGGTAAAATTTCCGATACCGATATCCGTGTAGTCGGCGAACCCGACCCGAACAACGATCCCACAGCTGTCTATGACGATACTATCCCCGAAGTCGATAATCAGGACGAACAGATCGTCGATTTTGAAGATTTCTTTATGTATCTTAAAGAAGTCGTCGTTTCAAACAACCTTTCCGACAGCGTGAGCGTTGAAATGTCCGATACGGGCGTTTATATGCGATTCAGAGATAATATTTTCTTCGCAGGCGACAGTGATGTTCTCCTCGACGAAGGTAAATTTATCCTTGATATAATCTCCGACGGCATACGTTCGATAAACGAACTTGTCTATGCCATAAAGGTCAGCGGTCATACAGCCGCAAGCGCGACCTCAAATGTCAACGAATGGGATCTTTCCTCGGGAAGAGCGAATTCTGTTATCAAGTATATGATAAGCCTTGATGCCTGCGACTCGGACAAATTCTCGTCCGCGGGCTACGGAAAGAACCGTCCGCTTGAAGACAACTCCACCGAAGAGGGAAGACGGCAGAACCGACGCGTTGAGATAGTCTTTATCAGAAATGATATGGATTTCACCAACCCCGATGTCCTTAATGAACTTCTCCAGCTTGAATTCGGTACGAATTTCGTCCTCCCGTCAGGTTCGGAAGGCTCATCCATGCTCGATGCAGACACGACCGCCGATGCCGCTGCAGAAACGATCACTCCTGCCGATACGGGTAGAAACGACCCCGGCAAGACCTACGTTTCCAAAGAGGACGCTATAAACGAAATGAAGGAAAGCAAGGCCGCCGCTCCAACGGCAGCAGAATGATAGACCTACAAAGTACAGACCGATTTTCCGTCTGTCAGAAAGGAATGATCCGAATATATGGCTGACATACTGTCGCAAAGCCAGATCGACGCTCTTCTGAACAGCTTTTCCGAAGAGGGCGCTAAGGCTTTGGACGAGATCGAGGAGCAGTCAAACGAGAAAAAAGTCAAGACTTATGACTTTAAAATGCCGAAGAAGTTCACCAAGGAACAGCTCAAAACGATCGACGGTATTTTTGAAAACTATTCCCGTGTGCTTTCCTCTTATCTGACCGGTCTGCTGCGTGTTTACTGCAAGGTAGAGGTCATTCAGACAGAAGAGCAGCTCTATTATGAGTTCAACAACGCTCTTCCCGATTATGTTATAATGTCTATGGTCAATATGGGGATCGTGGACGATGATGTGCTCGAAACGAGCTGTATTATTCAGCTCTCCAACCCTATCAGTTATACGATGATGGACAGGCTCATGGGCGGCGCAGGAACTTACACCGACCAGTCGAGGGATTTCACCGAGATCGAAGTCGAGCTTATGACTACCGTTCTCAAACGAATGGCTGCCCTGCTGAAAGAACCGTGGGGAAGCTACATAGACGTAAATCCGTCCCTCACATCGGTCGAAACGAACTCACGTGTAGTTCAGCCGTTCTCACCCGATGAAGTCGTTATAATCGTAATGCTCGAAGTCGAGATCAAGGACGTTAAAAACACCATTTCGATATGTATCCCTGCAATGGGTCTTGAATCGATAATGGCGAAGTTCGGCGATAAATGGTCGAGAGGCACTAAAAAGCTTGACCCGAAGCGCGAAAATGAGAGAAAGATATCCCTTATGGACGCGATAAAGGACTCCGACCTGAAGATAGATGCCGTTCTCTGCGAAACTACACTTGATCTGTATGATGTCCTCACTCTTCAGGAGGGCGATGTCATTCCGCTCAATGTGCCGATAGACAGCAATGTTACCGTTAAGATCGGAAATAATCTTTGGTTTGACGGCAAGCTTGGCATAAAAAACAACAAGAAAGCCGTTAAAATCGATAATATATATAAAGAATTGAGGTAAGAGCAATAATGAGTGATGAAAAACTTGTTGACGGATTCGGCGAAGTCGAGAAAGACGCCATCGGTGAGATAATGAACATCACCATGGGTTCGGCTGCAACTGCCGTATCCAATCTTCTCTCGGCTAAGGTTTGGATCACCACTCCGACCGTTACCGTCATAAGCGCAAAGGATCTCTCGTTTCCTGAACTTGAGCCTTCTATTATGGTCAGGATCAAATACATACAGGGCGTTTCGGGACAGAACGTTCTCGTTCTCAAACAGAACGACGTTCAGCTCATTCTCGATCAGCTCATGGGACTGCCGCTCGAGGTCACGGACGATTTTAAATTTGATGAAATGAATATTTCCGCCGTCTGCGAAGTCATGAACCAGATGATGGGCGCGGCTGCAACGGCTCTTTCGGAGATAATCGATACAACGGTCGATATTTCCACACCTGAAGCTATCGTTGAAGACAGCCAGAAGCTCATCTCCGATCTTTATGAAGTCAACGGCGATGAAAACGTAGTAAGCATCAAGTTCAACCTTACTATCGACGGCATTATAAATTCCGAGTTCATTTCCGTTCTTACAATTGATCTTGCTAAGGAAATGGCTGAAAAGATGATGGCAGGCTACAGCACAGCAGCCGATGAGGCGGTCTCCGCTTCCACACCTGCCGCAGATACTCCGACCGAACCTGCTTCAAGCGGCGCAACTCTTTCTCAGGCAGAGATAGAATCGCTCCTCAACGGCGCAGGCGGCACGGCAGCTTCAGCACCGCAGCCGACACCGACACCTCAGCCGATGCCGCAGATGCCTCAGCAGCCACTGCAGTCAGCTCCTCAGCAGACAGCACCGCAGCAGGCTGTGCCGAACGGTATGCCGCAGCAGATGCAGCAGCAGATGCAGCAGGGTATGCCGATGCAGGGAATGTACGGCTACGACCCGAATATGCAGCAGTACGGTATGTACGGTCAGATGCCGCAGGGACAGCCGATGCCGAATATGTACCCTCAGCAGCCATACGGCTACCCTCCGCAGCAGCCGCAGCCGCAGATGAACATTCAGCCCGTTCAGCTCCAGAACTTTGCTACATATAATAACGCTTCGCTCAATAAGGAGCAGAACGATAACCTTAAGCTTCTTATGGGTGTTCCGCTCAACGTAAGCGTGGAGATAGGTTCAACGACCAAAAAGGTCAAGGAGATACTCGAGTTTACACAGGGTACGATCATCGAGCTTGAAAGACAGGCAGGTGCGCCCGTTGATATCGTTGTAAACGGAAACCTTATCGCAAAGGGTGACGTCGTTGTTATCGACGATAACTTTGCTGTAAGAATAACTGAAATAATCAGATCCAAATTCTTGGATAATTTAGGTAAGGAGTAATTAATTATGGATAAGAAGATTATGCTTGTTGATGATGCCGCATTTATGAGAATGATGATCAAGGATGCTCTCACAAAGAACGGTTATACAAATATTATCGAAGCTGCCGATGGTGAGATCGCCTGCACAAAGTATGCAGCAGAGCACCCCGACCTCGTTATCATGGATATCACAATGCCTAACAAGACAGGTATCGAAGCACTCAAGGACATCAAGGCAAGCGACCCTGCCGCAAAGGTAGTAATGTGCTCCGCTATGGGTCAGGAAGCAATGGTCGTTGAAGCTATCAAGCTCGGCGCTCTCGACTTCATCGTAAAGCCTTTCAAGCCGGACAGAATCCTCCAGACAGTTCAGAAGGTTTTAGGCTAAGAGAGGACGGCAATAGTGCCAAATGTTATAATGATGATCTGCTCCCTGCTAGGAGTGATCGGACTCATTTTTCTTGTTTATTACGGAACAAGATGGCTCAACAAAAAATTCCGCAGTACGGGCTGGAACGGCCTGGAGCGCGGAATAAAGATAATCGACTGCATCGGTGTTGCGCAGGATAAGCAGCTCCTTGTTGTTAAAGTCGGCAAAAAGGGTATGCTCCTCGGCGTTGCTCCGAACAGCATCACAAAGCTCTGTGATATCGATGATGATGATATCAGCGATATGCAGAGGGAAACAGAGGAAAATTCCTCCGTTTCGTTCTCGGATAGCTTGAAAAAAGCTTTCTTTAAGAAAAATACAGCGGAAAACGGTTCGGCTCGGGAGGACGGTAAGGAAAACAATGAGAAAAATGATTTCTGATGCCAAGGCTTCTCTGCCGATAACGGTCTTTATCGCGGTGGCGGCCGCAATAGCGGCAATGCTCATATTTATGCCGCTCGATGCACACGCAGAGGACGGTATAACGGTCACGACAACTGCACCCACGACCGAGATATCCATAGAAACCACGATACCGAACGTTGAAACCTCAGTTCCGCAGCAGACCCAGCCGCTCCAAAACCCCGAAACGCAGGTTCAGGAGCAGCAGGACGATGAGCTTCCTTACGAAACGCCCAAAACGGACGATGAAGCGCAAAGCCTGCTCGATCTGCTTGACATAAATAATTCCAGCACAGTTGACCTCATTCTTCTGATAACGATATTGTCGCTCGCGCCGTCTATTCTTGTGATGCTTACCTGCTTTACAAGAATAATCATCTCATTCTCGCTCCTGCGAAATGCGATGGGCGTTCAGCAGACTCCTCCGAATCAGGTGATGATAGGTCTTGCGTTGTTTTTGACGATGTTTATTATGAAGCCCGTTTTGTCCGAGATGAACGAGGTAGCGTATGTGCCGTACAAAAACGGCGAATATACGATAACCGAGGCTGCGAAAGAAGCCTCCGTTCCACTCAAAACGTGGATGCTCAAAAACACGTCGAACGAATCGATGAACTTCTTCCTCGAACTTTCCGATACGGAAATAGAAGCTGAAACGGAAGAGGAGTTCATCGAAGAAGTAAGCTTCACCACAGTTGTGCCTGCATTTATCCTCAGCGAGATAAAGATCGGCTTTGAGATCGGTTTCCTTATCTACATACCGTTCCTGATAGTCGATATTGTTGTTTCAACGCTGCTGATGTCAATGGGTATGATGATGCTTCCGCCGACAACGATCTCGATACCGTTCAAGATACTGCTTTTCGTGCTTGTGGACGGCTGGTCGCTGCTCACGGCATCGCTCGTGAACGGATTCAATCCGCTCGGAACATAGTCGGAGGCAGGGTATGACGCAGGATATAGTTTTACAGGTCTTCCGCGAGTGCCTGCTGCTTTGCATAAAGCTCGGCGGGCCGCTGCTCCTTGTGAGTATGGTGGTTGGTCTGGTGATCTCGATTCTCCAAGCGGCAACGCAGGTGCATGAGCAGACGCTCTCGTTCGTGCCGAAGCTGCTTGTTATAGCTGTTATGCTGCTGCTTATGGCACCTTTTATGATGAACGCGATGAATGATTTCTTCTATGAGATATTCGATATCATCGCAAAGGTCAGCAGCCAGACAGTCCTTTAAAAACGGGAGGGCGGAATGGATTTTTACAGCCTCCTGTTCGATAATTTTGAAACAAATCTCTTGGTTTTTTCAAGAGTTCTCGGCATTTTTGCCTTTAATCCGCTTCTTTCGCGAAGAAATATCCCGCAGATAGTAAAAGTCGTCTGCTGCATACTTATCACGATGATAGTTATAATGGTGCGGCAGCCCGAACCCGTCGAAACGGGAACGGTGATAGGCGTTTACCTTGCGATGCTGCTGAAAGAGGGCTTCGTCGGAGCGGTGCTCGGTTTTATTACCGATATGTTTTTCTACAGCGTCCAGATGAGCGGCGAAATAATGGATATGCAGTCGGGTCTTGGCATGGCTAAGGTCTTTGACCCCGGCACGAACCTCCAGATGTCAATAATGGGTTCGTTCGTCAGCTTTATGATGTATCTCTATTTCTTCGTTATAAACGCTCATTTGACATATATAGAGCTTTTCGTGAAGTCGTTCGATATCATTCCGCTCGGGTTTGAGGGCATAAACCCCGACCTTGGCATTTCAATAGTCGAATATTTCAGCGTTGTGCTTACGCTTGTGCTGAAAATAGCGATGCCGCTGATAGTTTCGCAGACGATACTTCAGTTCTGCGTCGGCGTACTTATGAAATCAGTTCCGCAGATACAGATAATGGTCATAAATATTCAGTTAAAGGTAGGCTTCGGCTTCCTGATACTGTTCCTTGTGGCTGTTCCGTTGTCGGATCTTATCGAAAAGTTTATGAATACTTGGCTTGAGACCCTTGAGGGTGTTCTTCCCCTCATACCTGCATAGTCTCGAGGGGGGAGAATAAATGGCTGAAAGCGCAGGCGAGAAAACCGAAAAGGCGACCGAACATAAACGACGTGAGGAGCGTAAAAAGGGCAACGTTATGCAAAGCAAGGACGTTGTTACCGCCGCTTTCATACTTATTATATTTGCGCTGCTGAAGGTCCTTATGAAAACGATGATCGCCGTGTGCGAAAGCTCGTTTGACTACTGGTTCAGTCTCGCAGGCAGCGGAATGGACGGGATACGCATTGACGGAATGCCGTTTTATTCCAAGCTGGCAATAGAAATAGGCAAAGTCCTGCTGATATGCGCAGGTCCGATCCTTATAGCCGGCGTTCTCGTTACGGTCATCGCAACGGGTGCGCAGACAAAGTTCATTTTCTCAAAAGAATCGATAAAATTCAAGTTCGACAAGCTCAATCCGATAAGCGGAATAAAGAAAATGTTCTCCGTAAGTTCACTTTTTGAGCTTGCAAAGTCGATCTTGAAGCTTGTTGTCCTCACCGTCATTGTTTATGACGAAGTAAAAAAGAGAATACCCGAGTTTGCGAAGCTTTTCGATATGGAGATAGCAAGCTCGATGATGTATATGCTCGATACGATATTTTCTATCGTTATCAAAGTCGCAGCCGTCTTTGTCGGCGTTGCGGCGGTCGATGTCCTTTTCCAGTATTTCAAGTTTGAAAAGGATATGCGAATGACCAAGCAGGAGGTCAAGGAGGAGTACAAAAACCTCGAAGGCGATCCGCAGGTCAAGGGCAAGCGCCGCCAGATACAGCGCCAAATGGCAATGAGCCGAATGATGGACGCAGTTCCCGAGTCGGACGTTATCATAAGAAACCCGACGCATTTCGCCGTTGCGATAAAGTATGACAAAGACAAAAACAATGCGCCTGTCGTGCTTGCAAAGGGCGCTGACAACCTTGCGATGAAGATCGTAGGCATTGCCGAAGAGCACGATATCGCTATGGTGGAAAACAAACCGCTCGCCCGTGGTCTTTACGATTCGGTCGATGTCGGAAAGGAAATTCCGCCCGAATTTTACCGCGCGGTTGCCGAGGTACTCTCGTTCGTATATAAGCTTCAGGGCAAGATGCCCGAATAAAACGCAGACCCTATCTGCATAACAGCAGATATTCATATATTTCAGAAAGGCAGAGTGTTGCAGGACTGTGAAAAAGTATCTTGATAACATTGTAACGGTATTTGTGATACTTGCCGTTTTCCTTATCATTATTCCGCTGCCGACATGGCTGCTGGATATGCTTTTTGTTGTAAATATCGCATTGTCGCTTACGATACTGCTTATTACAATGTACATAAAAGAGCCGCTCGAATTCGCGATATTCCCGTCGCTGCTGCTCATCACGACCATTTTCCGACTTGGTCTTAACATTTCTTCGACAAGACTTATCCTTGCCAATCAGGGCAACGCGGGACATATCGTTTCGGCGTTCGGCTCGTTCGTTATGAAAGGCAACCCCGTTATCGGATTTATCGTATTTATCCTTATAACGGTCGTTCAGATGCTCGTTGTAACGAAAGGTGCGGAGCGAGTTGCCGAAGTAACGGCAAGATTCACCCTCGATGCTATGCCGGGTAAGCAAATGGCTATCGATGCCGACCTTAATTCGGGCACGATAAATGAAACCGAAGCGAAGAACCGCCGTGAAAAGATACAGCGTGAATCCGACTTCTTCGGCGCAATGGACGGTGCTTCAAAGTTCATCAAGGGCGATGCAACGTTCTCTATCGTTGCGGCAGTCGTAAACCTCCTCGGCGGCGCGGTAATGGGTCTTGTTTATGACGGAATGGCGTTCTCGGACGTTCTCACGACATACAGTATGGCTACCGTTGGTGACGGTCTTTGCTCGCAGGTGCCTTCACTCCTCATCTCAACGGCAATGGGTATGATTGTTACCCGTTCCGCTTCAAAGGAGAACCTTGCGGCCGATGTAAAGAACCAGTTCGCGGCTCAGCCTATGGTTCTGATGATATCGGGCGCGATAATGCTCGTGCTGATGCTTATCCCGGGATTCCCGAAGATACAGCTCATCATTCTCGGCTCGGGACTGCTCGCACTTGGCTTCGTATTAAGACGAAACAACGCCCAGCTTGCTCTCGAACAGGGCGCAGAGCAGAAAGAAATGGCAGAAAACAAGGAAGCCCTCTCCGAAATGGAGTATTATAAAGACATCGACAACGTATATAAGCTCCTCGAAGTTGAGCCTATCGAAATGGAGTTCGGCTACAGCCTTATACCGCTTGCGGACGAGGCTTCGGGCGGAACGCTTATCGAACGTGTTGTTATATTCCGAAAGCAGTTCGCAATGGATATGGGTATGGTTTTCCCGTCCGTGCGAATGAGGGACAACCAGCACATCAATCCTAACCAGTATGTCATAAAGATAAAGGGCGAGATCGTCGCTCAGGCGGAGGTGCTTGTAGACCACTACCTCGCACTCGACAGCGGCGGCGTTACGCACGAAGTCGACGGCATCGACACGATAGAGCCTGCTTTCAATATCCCTGCAAAGTGGATAAGCGAGCAGAACAAGCTCCGCGCCGAAGTCGCAGGCTACACGCTCATCGACCCGACTTCCGTTATCATCACGCACCTTTCCGAAGTTATCAAGGCTCACGCCTATGAGCTTCTTTCCCGTCAGGACGTCAAGACTATGCTTGACAAATTAAAGCAGACCAATCCTGCCGTTGTTGAGGATATCGTACCGAGCATCGTTTCGGCGGCTTATCTGCAAAAAGTGCTTTGTCTGCTTCTTAAAGAGGGCGTTCCGATACGCGACCTCCAGACTATACTTGAAACTATCGCCGATAATCAGCACACGATGAAAGATGTTGATATTACGACAGAATATGTCCGTCAGGCTTTAAAGCGAACCATTACAAGACGCTTCGCGGACGGCGGACAGATACGCGTTCTTACTCTCGATACCGAAACGGAGAACAAGATCATCGCCTCGGTAAAGAAATCCGATCAGGGCTCTTACCTTGCAATGGATCCGCAGACGATACAGCTTCTCATAGCTTCGCTCAACGAGCAGATCGACAAGGTAAAGGATATTATCCCGATGCCTATCGTCCTCACTTCGCCGATAGTAAGAATCTACTTCAAAAAGCTTGTTGACCAGTTTATACCGAACATAACAGTTCTTTCTTACAGCGAGATCGACAATTCTGTACAGATACAGGCAGTCGGCAACGTTGCAATTGCCGATACAGCCGGCGTGTGAAAGGAGTTGAGCATTGATGTCCGATAGATACGAAGCGGAAAAGCTTTCCTCGGAAGAAAAATCCGAACTTCTCCGCAGGTATAAAACAACGGGCGACAAGGCTCTGCGAAATCAGGTCGTACTTTCATATATGAACATAGTTCGCTATGCGGCTGTTTCCACAAGGAATATGTATGCGAAATTCGCCGACAGCGAGGATATCATAAACGAAGCCACTATCGCGCTTATGTCTGCGATAGACAACTTCAGCTTCGACAAAAACGTTAAGTTTGAAACCTACGCTTCTATCCGCGTGAGGGGCGCAGTCATCGACTATATCAGACGGCAGGACATCGTTCCGCGAAACGTGCGGAAATTCGCCAAGGAGTACGATACAGCCTATTCCGAGCTTTACTCCGAGCTCAACCGTGAGCCTACCGATGAAGAAATGGCTGAACGCCTTGGACTTTCGCTTGCAAAGTTTGAAAGCTATTCGGCAAAGGCGGCTTCGGCTCAGACGCTCTCGTTCGAGGAGCTTGTCACTAATACAGGCTTCGATATGTCGGACGAGGTTTCCGATGACGGCGTGTGGTCGCCCGAAGCTTCCGTTCACCACGAAGAAAAGCTTCGCTATCTTGCAAAGGCAATTTCCGGGCTTTCCGACAAGGAAAGGCTCGTTATAACGCTTTATTACTACGAAAAACTTAAATTTTCCGAGATCGGAGATGTCCTTGACGTTTCCGAATCGAGGGTCTGCCAGATACATTCAAAGGCAGTTATGAAAATGAAACATTCATTGGCTGAATATATGGATAAACAATGCTGAGAAAGGACTGATCTCTATGCTCAGAGGCTACTATACCGCCGCAAACGGCATTATCAACGAGGAACGTATCCTTAATGTCATCACGAACAATATGGCTAACCTCAAAACGGCAGGCTACAGAAATGAAACAGCTATTCCGACCACTTTTGCCGAACAGATGGTGCTCATAAACGGAAAATCAAGCCCCACGGGTACTATCCGATACAGAACTTTGCAGGAAACCTACACAAACCTCGAGCAGGCTTCGTTTGAGGACACGGGTTCAAGGCTCGACTGCGCGCTTGTCGGCAATATCTACTATAATATCGAGAACCGCAAGACGGGGGAAACGCTCCTCACAAGAAACGGTCAGTTCTCGCTCGATGCTGAGGGCTATCTTTGCGTAGGTCCGTCGGGACGTATCCTTGACGAGAACAGAAATCCCATTCAGCTCGGCACGGCGGATATCGATATCTCCCCGACGGGACTTATCACCACCGATGACGGACGCACATTCCAGCTTGGACTTACATATCTTCCGCCCGATACCGCTATCGAGCGCATCGACGACAATACGTTCCGCCCGTATGGCAACTTCGATGTGAACAATATCCCCGCAGGCGAGGACTACCGTGTTCGTCAGGGCAGCTATGAGCGCTCCAACGTTGATGTTGCAGAGGAGCTTATCAAGGCTATGGACTCGCAGAACGTTTTCACCGCTTGTTCGCAGGCTTTGAAGGTAATAAACAGCGTGAACCAGATAGCAGCCAACGATCTTTCCAAGATATAAAATTTGCTGAAAGCAATTCATAGAATTTTGTCACGAAACCACCGAAAGGACAGAGATCATGAGTAAAATCGGTTATCATACAGCCGCTTCGGGCGTTATAAGCTATCAGCTCGGAATGGATATCACAGCGAACAACCTCGCAAACGTAAACACCTACGGCTTCAAGGCTTCACGCCCCTCTTTCGCCGACCTTTTATATACAAAAAGAAACACGACCAACGAGGAAGTCCAGTTCGGTCACGGCGTAAGAGTGGACAAGACCGACCTTATGTTTGAACAGTCGCAGGTAAGAGATACGGGCAGAGAGCTCGACTTCGCCGCACTCAACGAGGGCTTCTTCGCTGTTGAAGAGGGCATTACGGGCGAGGTAAAATACACCAAGGACGGCGCTTTCTACCTTTCCAACAACAATGACGGCACATATTCGCTCGTCGATTCAAAGGGCGGCTTTGTCCTTGACTATGACGGCAACCGCATCACAGTTCCGTTCATCGACGGCACTACGGATATCGACACAGTTACATTGACAAATATGATCGGCACATATACCTTTGAGAACCCTTACGGTCTTGACCAGATAGGAAACAACTATTTCGAGGCGAACCGGTCGAGCGGCGCTGCCGTTGCGAACACGGACGTTGTAAAGAAGAACGGCTACCTCGAAGCTTCTTCAACGAACATCGCAAACGAAATGTCAAAGGTCATCGAGTATCAGCGGGCATTCCAGCTCAATACAACTATGGTAAAGACGCACAATCAGCTTGAGGATATCATAAACAACCTCAGAAATTAATTGTTCCCACGAAAGGATTTGTAAATAATGGCGATCACTAACATAGAAGAGCTTCAGGGTATGCACCTTGACGTTCTCAAGGAAATAGGAAATATAGGCTCGGGAAATGCCGCAAGTGCACTTTCAACAATGCTCAACTGCCCGATAGATATAAGCGTCCCCGATGTAAAGCTGCTCAACTTTGACGATGCGGTGAACTTCCTCGGCGGCCCTGAAAATGTAGCTATCGGTATGCTCGTAAACATCACGGGCGATATCACAGGAATGATGCTCTATATTATCCAGCACTCCTGCGCAAGCAGTATGACGCAGGCAGTTTTCGGCACTCCGATAGAGGATATCACCAATATGAACGAAATGGAGGTTTCCTTTATCAGCGAGATAGGAAACATTATGTCTGCCTCGTACATAAACGCAATAGCTTCGCTCACGAATATGATGATAGATATTTCCGTCCCGAATATGACCGTCGATATGGCAGGCGCGATACTCAGCGTCCCTGCGGTAAGCTTTGCACAGGTCGGCGATAAAGTTCTTCTTATCGACGACAGCTTTATCATCGAGGGCAACGAAGTCAAGAGCAATATGATACTTGTGCCCGAGATGAATTCGCTCGAATATCTGTTCAATAAACTGGGAGTAGGTATCTGATATGGGAACAACAATAACAGTTGGCATCGCTGATCTCAAAGTCGGCAAAGGGGACGATGTTCTCGTTACTTATGCGCTCGGCTCGTGCGTCGGAATATGCCTTTATGACGCGGAGAAGAAGATCGCAGGACTTGCCCATATAATGCTCCCATTGAGTAAAGACGCAGCCGCAGCGAGCAAGGCGACACCCGAAAACCGCCGCCGCTACGCCGATACGGGCATAACCGAACTCATTCAGGAAATGTCGTTCGCAGGTGCTTCCACGAAAAATCTCACCGCCAAGATCGCAGGCGGCGCGCAGATGTTCTCGTCCAACTCAGCCGTTTTCAATATCGGCGAGCGAAATGTCGAAGCCGTAAAGAAAATGCTTGCCGCATACCGCATAAAAATAATCGCGGAGGAAACAGGTCTTAACTACGGCAGAACGGTATTTTTTCATGCCGATACGGGAATAATGGAAGTCAGAGCCGCAACAAGAGAAACAAAAATGGTATAAGAGAGGGTCTGTAAAATGAGCAAAGCTTATGAAAGACTTCAGAAATGTTATGAATGTTTTAAAGCGAAGATAAACTTCGTCCCCGATATAGCGCTGATACTTGGCTCGGGTCTTGGCGACTATGCCGATACAATAAAGCAGGAAGCCGCTCTCGAATATAAGGATATCGAGGGTTTCCCCGTTTCAACCGTCGCAGGACATAAGGGAAGATTCGTCTTTGGCTATGTTGGCGATGTAAAAGTTGTTGTAATGCAGGGAAGAGTCCACTATTACGAGGGATATTCAATGGAAGATGTAGTTCTTCCTGTTCGCCTTATGAAGCTTATGGGCGCAAAGGTGCTGTTCCTCACGAACGCTTCGGGCGGCGTGAACTTCGACTATAGCGCAGGCGACTTTATGCTTATCTCCGACCAGATATGTATGGCACCGTCACCGCTCATCGGTGAAAACCTCGACGAACTCGGTCCGAGATTCCCCGATATGAGCAATATCTACGACCGCGAACTTCGCAAAACGGTAAGAGATACAGCCGCTTCGCTCGGAATAAAGCTTCAAGAGGGCGTTTATATCCAGCTCACAGGTCCTAACTACGAATCACCTGCGGAAATAAGAATGGTGAGAACGCTCGGTGCAGATGCAGTCGGAATGTCTACCGCCTGCGAAGCTATAGCAGCAAACCACTGCGGATTGAAAACAGTCGGTATCTCCTGCGTTTCCAACCTCGCCTGCGGAATGACCGATAAACCGCTCTCCCACGCGGAAGTTCAGGAAACCGCCGATAAAGCAGCACCGCTTTTCCGTCAGCTTGTTACGGAATCAATAAAAAATATTGCAGCATCACTTTCTTGATAGGAGATGTATTAAAATGTACGATGAGATCACAAATTTATTAAAATCGACAAGGGATACAGTCCTTTCGCTTTCAATAGTCCTTGCTGTCTATGGCATCGTTGAAAGACTTTTTATGCCGAAGCAGACAAAGATAATCGTCGATGACGGCGTTCCTGCGGAGCTTACCGTCCTCGGAAAGAAAGGCAACCCGAAGGCTGTCTATGTCAGCAGCAAAAAGAACCATATCAATTTCAGAGGTGCCGCAGTCCTTTCAACTATCGCATTGCTGCTCACAAAGTTTATAAACAAGTATGAAGAAGACCATAAGATTACCGTCAAGGAAGATTAAATAATGAAAAAAATACCGTCTGTTTACGAAAAAAGTAAACAGACGGTATTTTTATACTAAGAACATGTCTTCATAAGCATATGCACACGTCTTTTCGGCAAATTTTGCTGCATACTGCGTTAAAAATCCTTGCCGTGCGGCAGCACGCCTGCGGATTTTTGCCTTGTCTGCAACAAAATTATGCTCGAAAATCCGCATACATTTCTTATGAAGACAGGTTCTAAATTTTACAGTAAGTTATATGCCCTCTGCATATTTATCTCCGAATACTCAACACCTTTGGAGAAAAGCTTTGCGCCGTTTATCTTGTCGAGGAGTGTAAGAGCGCTGCTCTCATAAAAATAAGCGCCCCAAAACATCTTCACAGCCGAAACAGCAAAATACGCAAAGTAAGCCTTTGAAACGATATCTCCGTCCGAGAGAGCCTCGGGAAAATGTCGGAAAATAAAGTATTCCGCAAGCCGCCGCATTTCATTTTCTGCTGAAAGGTCGGTTCTGTACCTGCCGCTTTCAAGCTTTTTCAGCATTTCGTCCCATTCGGGGGAGATGCTTTCCATTGCTTTAAGTACGGTGATAACTTCTTCGTCGGAAACCTCTTCTACGGCGAATAAATATCCCGAAAAATGTTCATACAAGTCGGAAATTCCCGAAAAATCACTCTCCGCAAGCATATCCTGCGCATCTACCGCAAGCGCACAGCATTTTCTCAGTGCAATCAAAGGCTCGTCACGCACGCAAAGCTCAAAAAGCATTTCGCGTATCTGCAAAATGGCTTTTTCAAGCGTATCATCGGGAAAATCTGCTTCGGGGACGATGTGTAGAGGCTTTTTCTCAGTCAAAATCATCTCAGCAGCGGCTTCACAGCAAAGCCCGATGCCAATTTCCGTTCTGTCCGAAAGAAAGCTTCGGAAACGCGGGTGGTCGGTACAGATACCACAGAGTGAATCTTCACCGAGGTTGATATAAAGATCACAGAGGTTCGAGCTGTTCAGAAAAGGGCAGCGCTCATCTTCCGCAAGGATAAAATGTGCGCCGTCCCCGTCAGTTGTAATGTTTTCGCTGAGCCTTTTTCCGATATTTCCGCCGACAGAGCGGTATCTTTCGAGCGAATCTTCATCAATGCATATTTCCCAGCCGCGGCAGCAGGTATCGCTGCATTTATCGGCAATGCATTTGAAGCGAGGGTAATAATCGGGGTAACAAAGCCCGTTTTCATCGTTCTGCATAGCTTAAAGTCCCTTGCAGGTCTTGCTGTAAAGCACGAACGAGAGGATAACGCAGATTATCTGCGCGGCGTTGACGGAAAGCGTGAATCCGAACGCAAGCTTGAAAACGATGAGGTCGAGCACCAACGGGCTGTTCGTGTCCAGTCCGACCGAAAGTGTATAGGAGAGCCACGAAAGGTAGGGGACACCCTCGCATATATTTCCGAGTATCGTTCCGAGCAGAATTCCTGCGAGAAGAAAAAAGAGGAATGCGATAGTTCGTTTTAAACCGCTGCTCATACATTTTCTCCTTTACCGGTAATTTTTCTGAAAGCAAATCCGCAGAGCATCCAGAATATAGGTGCGCAGAGAATAGAGCTGAAGCTGAAAAAGCTTTGGATAATGTAAGCTGCGATAGCAATAAACAACGCAGTGTCCTGCCATTCGCCGCCCTTTATCGATGCTTTGAACTTGCCGAATGAGCTTTTGAGTGAAGCTGCAAGGAAAACAACAAATGCTGCAGCGGCAGGTATTCCGCGTGTTGCTGCGGTGTAAACTATTTCGTTGTAGCTTCGGTCGATAGAGCAGAGTGCAAGCGTTTCATCAGCTATCTGATATTTTGCAATAAGGTCAGGGCCTATACCGAGGATTGGGTGTTCCTTTATAAAGTGCAGGCTTTTTTCAAGTCCAATGCCGTAAAGTGACTGTTCATTCACATAAGAATAAGCGGTCACGATAAAAAGACGGAAAAACGCATCATAGTATGCAATAGCCTTGTCACGGATATAAATGCCCTGGAATATCCATATCAGTGCGAAGATAACAGCCATTCCGACAGCCGCAGCAGCATATCTGTAAACGGAAGTCCTGAGCAGTCCATTCTCAAATTTTGCAGGCTTTGAAGCGAAAATTATTATCGATACGATTATAAAAACAACAGTCATTCCTATGATAGGAACGATAGATGATGTAAAGAATCCGACGAGCCAGAAAAGCATTGAAGCTATGCCGTAGATCCTTGCACGGAGAATATTTTTTTCGTAAACTGCGCCCGTGAGTGCAATTGCAAAAACTATCGTGAGGAACGTTCCGAAAACGATAGGGTTCTCCGAAAGTCCCTGCGAAAGCATCACATCTTTGAGTGCAAGCGTTGGAAGGTCGGCAAAGTTCGGCATAAAGCGAAGCTTCGGGATATGCTGAAAAATTGCAAAAAGTGATTGAACAACGCCTGCCGCGATGATAATGTCAGTGATAACGCGAATCGTCTTTTCACGGGTAACGCAGGCCGCAAGGCAGAAGATGCCGAAGTAGCCGAGCAGCGAGAGCAGACCCTCATATCGTCCTATCTCACCTGCGAGGGCAGTGTTGACGATCTCGCTCTGGTCGCCTGCACGGAGGACAACGCCGTAATACGAAGCGAACGCCCAAACCGCCATAAAAACTATGAGCCACAGTATCCTGTCTTTTTTGAACGAAAGGCTGCCCTTTATCATTGCGATAAGGAAGAAAAGTACGCAGGAAAATCCCGTGAAGTACAGTCCTGCGCTCATAAATGCAGGTGAAGCACTCACGCCGTAAACGAGGAATCCCGTTATCTGCGGCACGATGACGCAGGCTGCGAGCAGAGCCGCTATCCAGTTCTGGAGCGTTTCCTGCTTCATATTTAGGATAAAGTTCGATTTGCTGGTTGTACCGAATATGGTTTTCGGCTGTTTTTTCGTCTGATTTGGTGTGTCCATAAATAAAACTCCATTTAGAAAAATATCCCTGCGATTTGCGCCGCAGGGATAATTAATGCTTTCGTGTTTACAGACTGTAATTTACATATTGTATATTACTTAGCGTATTCAACTACGCGGCTTTCACGAATGATATTAACTTTGATCTGTCCGGGATAATCCATTTCGTCCTCGATGCGCTTGGCGATATCTCTTGCCACAATGACCATTTTTTCATCGTTGATCTTGTCTGGATAAACCATAATGCGGACTTCACGGCCTGCCTGAATAGCGAAGGATTTTTCAACGCCCTCATAAGAGCAGCAGATCTCTTCAAGCTTTTCAAGACGCTTGATGTAGTTCTCGTAGTTCTCGCTTCTTGCGCCCGGTCTTGCCGCTGAAATAGCATCGGCAGCCTGAACGAGAGCAGCGACAACGGAGTGGATCTCAACATCGCCGTGGTGAGCCTCGACTGCGTGAATGACCTCGGGGCTTTCCTTGTACTTGCGGCAGACGTCAACACCGATCTGAACGTGTGAACCCTCGATCTCGTAGCTGAGAGCCTTACCGATATCGTGGAGAAGTCCTGCTCTTCGTGCGAGGTTTGCATCAACGCCAAGTTCGGAAGCCATAATTCCTGCGAGGTGTGCGACCTCGATAGAGTGGTTGAGGACGTTCTGACGGTAGGAAGTTCTGTAATGAAGTCTTCCGAGAAGACGTACAAGTTCGTGGTTAAGACCGTGTACGTTGGTTTCGAGAACGGCTCTGTCGCCCTCCTGCTTCATGATGTGCTCGACTTCACGGCGAGCCTTGTCAACCATTTCCTCGATACGGGACGGGTGGATTCTTCCGTCTGCGATAAGCTTTTCGAGTGCGATACGGGCAACCTCACGGCGAGCCTGATCGAAGCAGGAAAGTGTGATAGCTTCGGGCGTATCGTCGATGATAAGGTCAACGCCGGTGAGCGTTTCGAGTGCCTTTATGTTTCTGCCCTCACGTCCGATGATCCTTCCCTTCATTTCGTCATTCGGCAGAGGAACAACGGAAACTGCGGATTCGGACACCTGATCTGCGGAGCATTTTGAAATTGCGAGAGCGATAAGGTTTCTTGCCTTTTCCTCACATTCGTCCTTGAGCTGCTGCTCATAAGACTGTATCTTGAGAGCCTTTTCATGTACAAGCTCATTTTCGAGCATTGAAAGCAGGTGTTCCTTAGCCTGATCCATAGTGAACTGCGAGATCTTTTCAAGGGTTTCCATTTGCTGCTTTTTGATATTGTCGGCTTCTTCAAGCTTTTCGTCAGCCTGCTTGATCTTTTTCTGGAGTATTTCGTCCTTTTTATCAAGGCTGTCGTTCTTTTTGTCGAGATTGTCTTCTTTCTGCTGGATCCTGCGTTCCTGACGGGAAATTTCTCCGCGGCGCTCTTTAAGTTCCTTATCAAGCTCGGAACGGCTCTTCTGGATCTCTTCCTTTGCATCGAGAAGTGCGATCTTTTTTTGATTTTCTGCTTCTGTCTTTGCTGCTTCGACAAGTCTTTCGGCTTCCTTTTCCGCCGAACCTATCGCTGCTTCAGCCTGCTTTTTGCGGTGATTGATACCTGCGGCGAAGAATATCGCTCCGCCGACAGCGAAACCTGCAATAAGCGCAATGACAGCCGCAATGATAGCTGCTGTGTTCAAGTCCTTGACCTCCCCAAAATTATATTATCGCTCGGAGGGCTTGAACAAGAGGATTTCACATTCCGCAGTCAAAATTTCTCTGCGAAAACGGTGAAAAACGAAAATATTCCTGCCCTTTACAATGCTTTAAACGTTTAAGCCGATATTGCTATAAAAAGATATCAGCCGAATAAAACGTTGAAGCGGCAGAAAGATATGTCATCGTTACCCCGAATATTATCCTCAATTGACAATTTTCACTACATAACGTATAATTTTATCCGAAAAATACAATCTGTAAAGAATAACTGAACCCATAAAACGGGTTTGATAGTGATAATGAATATATGAAACCTCTGTTCAAAACGACAGAGCGAGTGAAAAATGAACTGCAATTTATCAAGCCGACGCCGTTTGCCGTCAAAAGACCGTCCCGCATAAACGGGCAGGACAGCGTATGAATCGCATATGGCAGCCGCCTTAGTGACAAACCTGCGAGCCTTTTTAAAGGCAGGCAGAATTACCTCATATTGCATTTACTTTATTATTGTAATATAAATCATTAATAATGTCAAGGTTATTTTAACATTTTCACACTTTTTAATAAGAAAAAAGCCTCTTAACTGTGAAAAAAGACGGTTGACAAATTTCGCGAAGTGTGATAACATAAACACATAATAACATAAAAACGTTGATAAAGGAAGGCAACCCTCCGTTGAGGACTTTCAGAGAGCGGCAGTCATCGGCTGAAAACTGCGGCAGGTTCGGGAGCTTTGCATACCGCCTTTTGAGTGCGCTTAATCTGCGCCGTCAGCCTGCGTTAAAGGCGTTAATGAGGTGTGTTTTTCAGGGAAAAACGCATAAATTAAGGTGGAAACACGGTTTTTATCGTCCTTAGTGCCCGTAAAAGAGCATTAAGGACGTTTTTTGTTTTCTAAAAAAGGATAAAAAACGAATTTTATGTTAACAATACTATAATATATGTGGAGGTAAACGAAAATGGTAAAGCTCACACTTAAAGACGGAAGCGTTAAGGAATGTGAAAAGGGCACAGCCGCAGCAGAAGTTATCAAGGGCATCGGAATGGGTCTTTATAAGGCTGCCTGTGCTGTAAAGCTCGGCGGAAAGGTATGCGATATCCGCACACCTATTGAGGAAGACTGCGAATTTGAAGTCCTCACATTCGATTCCGAGGACGGAAAGAAGACTTTCAACCACACGGCATCGCATATCCTTGCACAGGCTGTAAAGCGCCTTTACCCCGAGGTAAAGCTTGCTATCGGTCCTGCGATCCAGGACGGATTCTACTACGATTTTGACGCACCTAAGGCGTTCACACCCGATGACCTTGCAAAGATCGAAGCTGAGATGAAGAAGATCGCCAAGGAGGGCATTGAGCTTGAAAAGTTCGAGCTTTCCCCCGAAGAAGCTATCAAAAAGCTTGAAGAAATGGGCGAACCTTACAAGGTCGAGCTCTGCCGGGAACACGCAGGCAAGGGTGAACCTATCTCATTCTATAAGCAGGGCGACTTCATCGACCTCTGCGCAGGTCCTCATCTCGCTTCAACTGCTCCCGTAAAGGCTGTAAAGCTTCTCTCCTGCACAGGCGCTTACTGGAGAGGCGACTCAAAGGGCAAGCAGCTCTGCCGTGTTTACGGTACAGCATTTCCTAAGGCAAGCGAACTTGAAGCATACCTCGCAGCAAGAGAAGAAGCTCAGAAGCGCGACCACAACAAGCTCGGCCGTGAGCTTGAATATTTCACAACAGTTGACTGCATCGGTCAGGGACTTCCCGTTCTTCTTCCAAAGGGCGCAAAGGTTGTCCAGATACTCCAGCGCTGGGTAGAAGACGTTGAAGCTTCAAGAGGCTGTATGCTCACAAAGACACCGCTTATGGCAAAGCGTGACCTCTATAAAATTTCGGGACACTGGGATCATTACCTCGACGGTATGTTTATCCTCGGTGACCCATACGATGAGGAAAAGGAATGTTTCGCACTCCGTCCGATGACCTGCCCGTTCCAGTATCAGGTATACCTCAACCGCGCAAGATCATACCGTGACCTCCCGATGCGTCTTACCGAAACTTCCACACTTTTCAGAAATGAGGACAGCGGCGAAATGCACGGACTTATCCGTGTCCGTCAGTTCACAATTTCCGAGGGTCACTATATCCTCCGCCCCGAACAGCTCGAAGACGAGTTCAGAGGATGCCTTGAGCTTGCAAAGTATATGCTCGATACGGTAGGACTTCTCGAAGACTGCACATTCAGATTCTCCCAGTGGGATCCTGCAAACCCGAAGAACAAGTACGAGGGTACAGCAGAGCAGTGGGAACACGCACAGTCCGCAATGAAAACTATCCTCGACGACCTCGGCGTTGAATATTCTATCGGTATCGACGAAGCCGCATTCTATGGTCCGAAGCTCGATATCCAGTACAAGAACGTATTCGGCAAGGAAGATACACTCGTAACTATCCAGATCGATATGCTCCTCGCAGAAAAGTTCGGTATGGAATATACCGATGTTGACGGCAAGAAGCGCAGACCTTATATTATCCACAGAACATCACTCGGCTGCTATGAGCGTACACTCGCATACCTCATCGAAAAGTATGCAGGCGTGTTCCCACTCTGGCTTGCTCCCGAGCAGGTAAGAATCCTCCCTATCGGCGAAGCTCATCAGGCTTATGCTCAGGAGATCGCAGATAAGATCACAGCACACGGAATGAGAGTAACTGTCGATAAGCGTGACGAAAATATCGGTACAAAGATCAAAGCATCACGTCTTGAAAGAATCCCATATACCTTTATCATCGGCGATAAGGAAACAGAAAATAAGTCCGTTACTATCCGCTCGAGAAAAGAGGGCGAACTTCCCGACGTTAAACTCGACGAAGCACTCGCTAAGATCTTCGAGGAGAATGATACCAAGGCGAAGTAATTTTGCTTTGGCTATGTAACGATTTAACAGCAATTTGAAAAAGCAAACTGCCGTGCGAAATATTTCGTGCGGCAGTTTTTGTAAAATGGTGGACAAAATGAGTAAATTTACAGAATATATCGGCAGGCAGTTCGGCGACCCTCACGGCTTTGTTGGAAAAGTCTGCTGTATCATTATGAATATCATAAATAAGCCTATGTATCTGAAAGTTGTCGATGAAGTGACGGTCAAAAACGATGAAAAAGTCCTCGATATCGGCTACGGCAACGGCTGCCTTTTGCAAAAACTATACAAAAAGACGAAAGCCGAGCTGTATGGCATCGACATCTCCGAGGATATGAAAGCGCAGGCGGAAAAACGATGCAAAAATGCCAAAGCAAGCGGAAAACTCTTCCTTAGCGTAGGCGATTGCTGTGATTTGCCCTACGATGACGAAATGTTTTCCGCCGTCACCTCGATAAACACAGTCTATTTCTGGAGCGATACCACAAAAGGTCTGTCCGAGATAAGAAGAACGCTCAGAACGGGCGGCTCGTTCTATAATATAGTATATACGAAAGAATTCCTCGACTCGCTTTCCTATACGAAAAAGGGTTTTAAGAAATTTTCGCCCGAAGAATTGACCGAACTTGGCATACAAGCAGGCTTTGAAAATATCGAGGTCAAGGATATCGTCAAGGGGAAAAGTTTCGCAGTGATATATACAAAGTGAGGGGACAGATATGATCGAATACAAAAAGCTTACGGAAAAAGAGCTTGACCGTTTTATCGAAATGCGCATTGCACAGCTTCGCGAGGAGGGCGCAAAGGAGGAAATCGACCTGCGCCCTGCGCTGAAGGACTACTATGAACGCCACTTAAAGGACGGGACTTTCGTTTCGTGGCTCGCCTTTGACGGGGGCGAAATTATCGGCACAAGCGGAATGTCGTTCGTGGAAAAACCGCCGTATTTCGGCTGTCCGAGCGGTCGAATCGGCTTGCTTTCGAGTATGTTCACCGACAGCCGTTACAGGAGAAAGGGTATCGCGACTGAGCTTTTGAACCGTGTTGTCGGCGAGGCGCGAAGCTACGGCTGCGGAACAGTGCAGATAACCGCTTCCGATATGGGCGTGAAGCTGTATTCATCGTATGGCTTTGTGCATAATGAGAATTTTATGCAGTTTAAAATTTAACAAATTTTATTGTTTAAAAATTTACAGAAAAAAGCAGTTGACAATACTATATATAATGTGTTATAATAAACTTCTGCTTTGTAAAATTATAATTATGTGTCGGCATAGGGCAGGAGAGTTTTGTCAGAGAGCGTGTTTTGTCCAATGCCATGTTATGGAAAGGGAAAATTATGCTTTTTAGTGAACTCGGACTGCCTCAGGAGATCGTCCGTGCGGTCGAAGAAATGGGATATGAGGAGGCTACGGAAATTCAGGCGAAGGCCATTCCGCTTCTTCTCGAAGGAAAGGACGTTGTGGGACGTTCACAGACAGGTACGGGCAAGACCGCCGCTTTCGGACTTCCTGCAGTTGCAATGATAGACCCCGAGGGTTACCGCCGTGTGCAGACGCTCATACTCTGCCCGACAAGAGAGCTTGCGATGCAGGCTTCGCAGGAAATTGAAAAATTCTCAAAATATCTTCCGTATGTAAAGTCCTGCGCTATCTACGGCGGTGCAGACATCGAGCGCCAGATAGTTCAGCTCAAAAAGGGCGCGAACATCGTTGTCGGAACTCCCGGACGTGTAATGGATCATATCCGCCGTCACACTCTTCACCTTGAAGAGCTCCGCTCGGTAATTCTTGATGAAGCTGACGAAATGCTCAATATGGGTTTCCGTGAGGATATCGAAGAAATTTTGCAGTATATCCCCGAAGAGCGTCAGACGGTGCTTTTCTCGGCAACAATGCCGCCGCAGATAATGGCTATCACGGGCGAATATCAGCGTGACCCGATCGTTGTCGGCGTTGAGCAGAAGAGCCGCACTGTTGAGAGCGTTGCGCAGTTCTATTACGAAGTTCCTATGGGAAGAAAGACAGATGCGCTCCAGATGCTCCTTATCGCATTTGAACCAAAGCTTTCAATGATATTCTGCAACACAAAAGCAATGGTCGATGAGCTTACCGAGAACCTCGTTGCAAAGGGCTTTAAGGCGGCAGGACTTCACGGCGATATGAAACAGCAGAGCAGAACTCAGGTGCTTAACGCTTTCAAGAGCGGCAGAATAAATATCCTCATCGCGACCGATGTTGCCGCAAGAGGTATCGACGTTGACGATGTTGACGCGGTTTTCAACTACGATATTCCGCAGGACAACGAATATTATATCCACCGTATCGGCAGAACGGGCAGAGCAGGTCGTTCAGGTTCGGCTTATACGATAGTGAGCGGCAGAAAGCAGGTCTATGAGCTTAAAGATATCGCGCGCTTCACAAAGGCTGATATTATCCGCTGCGACCTCCCGACAAGAGATGACGTTATCGAAAAGAAGACCCAGCGTGTCCTCGATAAAGTCTGCGACTATATCACTACGGAAAAGTATCCGAACGGCGCAGAGCTTCTCGAACGCCTTACCGAGCGAGGATATTCGGCAGAGCAGATCGCCGCAACCCTCCTCGGAATGAGAATTTCCAAAGAAACACGCACCGTCCCTGAGTTCATCAAACCCGTGTTCCGTCCGCGCGACGAAAAGGGCAGATCAAAGGGCAGCTCCTGCAAAGTTGAAATTTCTCTCGGCAGACAGAACCGCATCGCACCGAACTTTATCCTCGGCGCACTCGTTGACGCAACGGGAATGGCAGGCAAGAACTTCGGCAAGATCGATATCTACGACCGCTATACAACAGTAGAAGTCCCCGAAGCTGATCTCGATCATATCATCGATTCCATGACGGGAACAAAGATAAACGGTCAGAAGATAAAGATCAAACGTTATGAGGGCAAGCAGAGCGAGGGCAGACCAAACGGCAGTTCCGACCGCAGACGTTCGGGCGGTGAAAAGGACTACCGCAACCTCCGCAGAAAAAATACAGGCAGAGCAAGAAAATTTGACGGCTCTCAGAAGAAGAGAACTCACAGTAATTAAATTCGGAAAGCGGAATTCGGAATTATGCTCCGCTGTTTCGTTAGAAATAAAATAATTCTGTAGGGGACGGGTTTCCCGTCCCGACGCCGCAAGGCGTTTTGCAATAAAACAAAACAGACCTATTTTCAAAATTCCTTGAAAATAGGTCTGTTCTATTTATTGAGAATCGTTTATGCGTGTTTTGAAATTATGCGTTTCATTATTCGAAACAGCAAAGCCAACTGTCAACCGACAATTGTCAATTTAAATTTTCTAATTATATTAACTGTTGTCTGCAAATCTTGACTATTCGGCACGAATATGCTATAATAATTTGAAAAGGAAGTGATATTACGGAAACACGAAATGCAAGGATAATTCATTCGTCAGCAGGCGGAACGGCAGGAAAAAACGCGCTTTCCTGCAAAATATCTCTCCCCACAGCGTGGATAAAAGAACTCGGCTTAGACAAGAACGAACGCGATGCAGAGCTTTGCTTTGACGGTCAGACTATAAGCATAAGAAAAAAACAAACCGCCGCCGTTTTTGTGAACTCAAAAAAGCAGCTCGGTCACGATTTGAAAAAATATTCTCTTTATGATAATGAAAAGCTTTGCACCGTTATCTATGCCGATATGACGGATAAATCGGTCTTCGCCGAAAATTTTACCGAAAACATTGTAAAAACTGCTTTCGGCAAAAATAAATTTCCCACTTGGGAAAATTTCTGCAAATTTATTGAGGAACGGTGCGTTCCGAGGGGAAGAAGCGGACTTCGCGAATACCTTGAAGCTATCGGCGTTGACGGATATCAGCCATTTGAGATCATCGCCAAAACAAACGGCAGAATGGCGGAGGATAATCAATGGATAAAAATCGAAAAGATGTAAAGCTGTATTTTGCGACCGATGAAAAAATTGCCGAAACTTCATCAAAAGGCAATCAGGAAAAATGGTATGACGAAGCTTCGGACCGATGGTTCAAGCTTGACCAATTTGGCTACGAAGCATTGAGCGAGTGTGCCGTTTCCGCAATACTTGAATTCAGCAATATTGAAACCGACACTCCGTTTGATTTTGTGCATTATGAAATGGAGAGCGTTTTTGCTCATAATCGTACGCGCACAGGCTGTTCAAGCAGGAATTTTCTTGCGAAAGATCAGTCGATAATAACATTGAGCCACCTGCTGAACAGAGTGCTTGATGAACCGCTCAAAGAAAAATTGAACCGTCTTTCGAGTGACAAAAAGCGAATACAATTCCTTGCCGAAAAGGCAGCTGAGTTCACGGGACTTGAGCATTTTCCCGAATACCTCACGCTGATTTTTGAAGTTGATGCGCTTTTCCTCAATGACGACCGCCACCTTAACAATATAGCGGCCATTGAAGAGGACGGAAAATATTCCTACTGCCCGATATTTGACAACGGCGCTGCGCTTTTGTCAAATACGCAGCTTTCGCAAATGGATATCGAGCCGAAAGCGCTTATTTCCGCAGTGACCGCCCGACCGTTCGGCACTACATTTACACGTCAGATGCGAAGCGCCGAAGCCTTGTTCGGTCAGCAGCTTCATATTCCGCGCTTTACAAAATCGCAGATAAAAGACCTGCTTGCGCCGATGCTTGAATTCTACCCAGAGCGCGACAGAGGGATAATATCCGACCGTGCGGCGGAATGTGTACTCCAAAGGCAGAAATTCCTCGAGCAGTAAACCAACAAAAATGACCGCAAACAAAATGTCTGCGGTCATAATTATATCTATTTACTTTCTGCGCGACTGGCTTCTGCGCTTGTTGTCAACATTCTTTTTGATGTCGCTCATACGCTCTTCGGAGCTCTGCTTGAAGCGGTTCATCATATCCTCAAATGCTGCCTCGGGTGTCATGGGGGTCTTGTCCTGCTGTGCAGGTCTGCGGTCATTGCCGCGTCCGCCGTTGTATGGTCTTCTGCCGCCGTTGTCACGGTGCTGCGGCGGGGGATTATCGACAGCCTTTTTTATCGAAAGTGAGATCTTGCCGTTCTCGCCGATAGCAAGCACCTTTACCTTAACGGTCTGTCCCTCGGTGAGATGATCTCTTATTTCGTTTACGAAACTGTTAGCGACCTCGCTGATATGTACCATTCCTGTCGTTCCGGGTTCAAGCTCGACAAATGCGCCGAATTTTGTGATGCCCGTAACTTTTCCTTCGTAAATGTTTCCAACTTCAAGCTGCATAAAAAGATTTTTAACCTCTCTAATTTTTATATTCTAAAAGCGATTTTCGACAAGCGTTTTTCGCCAAGCGATTTTTCGCTTTAGTTCCTTGTTGTATCGTAGAAGCGGCGCTCGTTCGGATAGGCAAAGCCGAGAACTTCGATAGCGATCTTTTCCATATAAGCGCGCTCATCGTCTTCGGCGAGGATAGAAGCGTACTCATCGTTTTCCGCTTCAAGCTGTGCAGCCTTTTCCTCGAGCTGGGAAAGCTTTTTCTTCTTTTCGGCAATGTCAGCCTGAGTTACAACAAATGAGCTTACCGAATATACGATAACGACCGCGCCTGCGAGCGAAGCCAGACCGCGCATAAAAGGTCCGCCGTTTTTCTTGCGGTTTTCCGAACGCTGCTGTTTTTCTTTCTGCTTGACATAAGCTTTATAGGTCTTTCCCATTTTGCTGCACCTCCGTTCCTTTACAATTCCGAAATATATTTTTATTGCCACTTTCAGATGATAACATTATACTACATAGGGGCATAATTTTTCAAGGATTTTTTCCCACATTCCGAAATTTTTATAGGTATGCACAAAATTGTTAAATTATTTTAGATAAATTCTATTATTGAAATTTACAGCAAGTTCAATCCGCTTTGAATATACTTTTTGTATTTAAGATATCAAACGTTTTTTTCACTGTTTTTCTTAAATTTTCGGAAGAATTTTGCAATTGCCGACGCAATAGAGCGCAGTATGCCCACGATAAGACTTCCGACCGTCGCGATGTATAACAAAAAGCCGAGAAATGTCCCTAAAACGCAGAAAAAGCGCACCTGCCCCCTGCATAAAACGGCAGCGTAAAGAAAAATCGCCGCACCCGAAGCTGCCATAAAAACAATGTCCTCGGCGAATACGGCGTTCTTCTTTGCGGCAGGAGGAAAAACGATGCGCAGGGTACGAAAAACATCGTAAAAAACACCGATGCCGACCCCGAGGACGACCGAAAGCAGAAATAAAGAGCATTGCTCGGAAACGGTGAAAAATGTTTCAAGATCCAAAAATACACCTTCGATCTGTTATTATCTGAAAAGCTTGCCGAGAAAAGAGAGAGGGGAGCGCAGATCCTTGTCGCCGTAAATGATAGCGTCAATGCTGCCCTCAATGTTCATCTCACCGTTCGTCACGGACAGATCGTTGACGTGGAGATCGCTGCCCCGTATCGTCAGTTCGCCCATGGTCGTGTAAAGGAGAACGGAGTTTTCGTCAAAGCTGTCAATGTCGGTAACTCCCGAAATAGAGATTCGGCTGCGGTTTTCGGCAATAATGCTGTGTGCTTTTTCGTTTACATCATTCATATTCATCGTTCCTTTCGTAAAAGCGGTTTAAGGCTTTGTTATAATACTATTCGGAAAGGGGAGCGTTAATGCGTAATTCGTAATGCATAATGCGTAATAATTTTTGCTGCGTAAATTAAGAACCTGTCTTCATAAGCATATGCACACGTCTTTTCGGCAAATTTTGCTGCATACTGCGTTAAAAATCCTTGCCGTGCGGCAGCACGCCTGCGGATTTTTGCCTTGTCTGCAACAAAATTATGCTCGAAAATCCGCATACATTTCTTATGAAGACAGGTTCTAAATGCAAAACGCTATATTTCGTTTATATCCGAACATTGACAAACCGCAGAATTACGGTAAATTTCTGTAAGGGACGGGTTTTCCGTCCCGAGTCGTGTAAATGATCTTTGGTGTACAAAAAAATACCTGTTTTCAAAGGGAATCCCGATGAAAACAGGTATTTTCGTTTGTTTAATAACGTCTTGCGGTGCAGGACGGGAAACCCGTCCCCTACAGAAATTTTGCCTGAAATAAAGGGTTTGAACGGGCGGATATGGAATCCGCCCTACGGAATTCAGGTTTTCGTGACAAATAAGCGGAACAAAAATAATTACGAATTACGCATTGATCTTTCTGTTCGGGCATTTAACAATGATTCCCGATACTTCGTGCCCAAGGTGGCAGGAGATAGTTGCTCCGACTTCGCATATCTCCTCGGGGTCATAGCCGACAGCTTTCTTCATAAGCTTTATAAGCTCTTCCGTAAGCTCGGGGCGGCTGCCGTCGAGGATAGCATAAGCTGTTCCGGGGATCATGTGCTCGGTCGCATATTCTACCATTTTCGGGAGAACGGCTTTTTCTCCTCTTATCTTTGCAACGGTTTCCGAAACTGCGTCCGTGAATGTGATGATAGGCTTCAGTCCGAGCATTTCGCCTACGAATGCGGTCGCACAGCCTACTCGACCCGACTTCTTCGCATATTTAAGGGTATATGCCGTGCAGATGATTATGCCGCTGTCGAACCAGTCGGTGAGGTATGCGATAACCTCATCGGCGGAAGCGCCTTTCTGTACTTTTTTCGCTGCCTGCATAACGGGAAGTCCGTATGCACCCGTATAAGCCTTGCTGTCCATAACGGTGATGTTCATTTTGTCCTTTGCTTCGGGGTGAAGCTCGTAGAACTTCTCCTTTGCGGCATTGGCGTTGTTGAACGAATTCGAGCCGATAGAAGCGATAACTACATTGATGAGGTCGGTAACGCCGTCGTTGTACTGCTTTTCATACTCGCCGATATAGTCTTCAACGCGTATCTGCGAGGTGTGGGGCATTTCGTCCACCTCGTCCATAAGCTTATAGAATTCCTTGGTCGAATATTCAACGTGTTCACGAAGGCTGCGTTCGCCTACAACTATCCAGAAATTAACGAGGGCAATATCATATTTTTCTGCCTGCTCAAGCGAAATATCACTTGCGGAGTCGGTCATAATTTTCACTTTGCTCATAATACGGTAGCTCCTTTTTGAATGAAATTATTAATAAGTATATCATATCTTTGGAACAAATGCAAGGTTTTGTTTGCCAAACCAATATAAATATGTTATAATAAAGAAAATCTCAACTGCGAAAGGGTCTTTTCAATGGATAAATATTATGCCGACCAGCATTTTCATACAAGCTTTTCGGGGGACAGCGACACTCCGCCCGAGGAGCAGATAGCGCGCGCGATCTCACTCGGAATGACGGAGATATGCGTTACCGACCACCATGACTATGATATGGTTTCGGACGTTGATTTCAACCTTGATTTTGACGCTTATTATGCGAAGATGAGCGAGCTCAGACAAAAATACAGCGGCGTTATCGATATTTCGATAGGCGTTGAGCTTGGCTTGCAGCTTCACATTGCCGATTATCTTGACGAGCTTGTGAAAAAGTACGGCTGGCTCGACTTTATCATCGGCTCACATCACGTTATCGACGGCATTGACCCTTATTTCCCTGAATTTTTTGAAAAGCACGGCGCTGATTCTTACGAACGCTATTTCAAGGTCACGCTCGAACGCATCAGGCGTATAAAATGCTATGACAGCCTCGGACACCTCGATTATATCGTCCGATACGGTCAGAAACACGGTTTGAGCTACTCTTACCGCGAATATTCGGACTATATCGACGAGATACTCCGTGTGCTTGTTTCGGACGGAAAGGCTCTCGAATGCAACAGCGGCGCTTTTTCGCGCGGAATGGACGAGCCTAACCCGAACACGGACGTTTTAAGACGATTTAAGGAGCTTGGCGGCGAGCTTATAACGCTCGGCTCGGACGCTCACACTCCCGAAACGCTCGGCGACAGATTCACTTACTGCGGTGAACTGCTCAAAGACTGCGGTTTCAAATATTACGCCGTTTACAAGAAGAGAAAACCTGAGATGCGCTCTCTTTGATATAGAAATTTTGCTGTACCAAAGCTTCAATTTTGTATCGTTTGAACAAATTATGCTTCAAAACATCTCCGTAAAGGGCAGTATAGGCTTTTTGCAGACGGAAAATTGTTAAATTTATTTTAAATGAGAGAAAAGACGCTAAAGTTTTTAAAGTTGCTGCCGATAAAAATAATAGAGATAAATAGCGCCTTTGGTAAGGTGCAAAATGATCGAGTAAATTATGATAGGAGGCTGTTTTATGGAAGTTGGTAAACTCGGTAATGCAATGGGCATATACAGAAAGATGGAAAACAGCTACAAGTCGGGTGTCAAGGACGGCAAAAAGGTATCCGCTTACTCCGCAAAGAGAGTTGATACATTTGAAATGTCCGCAGGCGCAAGAGCGGCAGGCGTGGGAGCTGCAAAGGCTTCCGCAAAGAGGTTCGCCGAGAGCGATGCTTCGGCAGACAGGATCGCTTCGCTCAAGAGCAGGATAGCTGACGGCAGCTACAACGTTTCCCCCGAGAGCGTTGCGGCATCGATATTTGAGGGATAATATTTCCCGAATTACTTTGGAAAGGGTGAATTGATTTGGCTGCGGATTACTTTAAGCTTGTTCGATTTTTTAATGAATATATCGCTCATTACAAGGAGCTGCTCGATTTTGAATACAGCAAGCTCGATATGATCAACAATGATAAGATCGAGGAACTGAGCCGAAGCCTTTCCAAGGAACAGGCGCTTATAATGAAATCCAATTCCATGGAGAAAAAGCGCATCGAGATACTTGGGGAGGACAAGGATCTCACTTTTAAGGAAATAATTGAAAAAGCTCCGATCTCCTGCAAGAAAAGGCTGGAGGGACAGTATGAGGAGCTTTCCGCCTGCGTTATGAAGATAAAGGAACTCAACGATCTTGCAAATGTCATCATCACGGGCAGGCTGAAAAGAGTTGAAAGAAAGACCGCTGAGCTGGACACTTACGACGGCAAGGGCGGAGTTAAGACCGAACACGCTACACGTTCGGCGATAATGAATAAAGTCTGAGGAGGAAAAACAATGGCTTCGAGCTTTATGGGACTGTATGTGCAGAGAGAAGCACTTAATTCTGCACAGAAAGCTCTTGATATAACAGGCAATAACATCAGCAACGTTAAAACGGCAGGCTATTCCCGTCAAAGACTTGACGTTTGCTCCATAGCCAACACGGGCTATAATCTTCTGTACAATACGGGCGTAAGCCTTGCGGGACAGGGTGTTGACAATGTCGGTGTCGGTCAGTACAGAGATGCTCTTATCGATGAAAAGGTAAGAAGCTACACTACACTTGACAACAACTACAATATAAAAGATGTTGTAATGAAGGACGTTGAAACCGCTCTTGACAACATCGAATCAAAGGAATACGGCTTCGCTGCAAACCTTGCAAATTTCAAGTCGGCTCTTCAGAGTTTTGCTACAGATGAAGCAAACAGAAAAGAGCTTGCGAACGTTGCGTTCCGTGCGGCAGAATCCGTTACACAGCAGATACGCTATATGAACTCCCGCCTTGATGATATATCGGAGCAGACGAAGAATGATGCCAACATCTCCGTTGACCGCGTGAACAAGATCTTCGAGAGCATGGCTAACCTCAACAAGCAGATCACAAACAGCTATGTTCAGATGAATTATATGGAGATGACCGCAAACAGCTATCAGGTAGATAACGACTACGGTCCTCTCGAACTCAAAGACCAGATGAACCTGCTTATCGATGAACTTGCATCGTATGGCGATGTTTCGTTCAACGAGGAGAAAAACGGATCGTTCACGATCACATTTGCAGGTCAGGTCGCTGTACATAATGATGAATATGCGCAGATGACAATGACAGTTGAAGATCCCGATCCGCTTTATATGGGCTTCAAGATGACAAGCGCAGGAAAATACATCGTCAAGGACGACCGCTATGACGGACTTATGAACGCTGATCTCTGGAAAAAACTTGCTACCAACAAGGGTATGACCAACAGAGAGTATGTTCAGAAGACAGGCGAAACTATCGATATCACGGGCAAGGATAAGCTTCAGGGCGGTGCGCTCCGCGGCTATCTCGATGTTTACAACGGCGAAGGTGTTTTCAACGACACGGATATGACGGCTTTCAACTCGCAGATAAAGAATTATCCCGACGAGATAAACAGTCTGCTCAAAGATATCAGCACAAACATTGCCGCAGGCGATGCCGATAAGGTAAACGAAGCTGTTGAAAAGCTCAAAGAATATGGCGAAGTTGAGTATGATGCCGCAAACAATGAAGTAAAATTCAGCGGTCAGACAGTCGTTGACGCTAACGGCTATGCTCAGATAGCTATAAAGGAAGAAAATACAACTCCGGGAAACCTCACATTCGTTGTTTCGGGTACAAAGTCCGAAGCTGACTGGACGGCTGTAGGCGATGCAGATGCCATTGCGGCAGATGTTAGAGCGAACGGAACCGAACTTTCGACCGATGCTGCCGATTACCCCGAGGGAAGCAAGCTCGGCGAGGCTCTCACACAGATGAACGTGAATGTTCCTCTCCAGTCACAGTATGCAAATGATTTTCAGGGCATTGAATATTACCGCGATATGCTCAATGCGTTCACAACAACACTCACAAAGGCATTCAACGATATCTACAAAGACTTCAAGGACGCTGACGGCGATCCGCTCGAACTTTTCTCATACGCAAAGGACGACGGCAGCTCAAGCTTCCGTACAGCCGCTGCCGATATCAAGGTAACCGATGTTTGGAGAAATCTCCCGAGCCTCCTTGCACAGCCCGAACAGTATGTTAACGGCAGTGAAGATGATATGGACGAACTCAACAACGACTATATCCACAAGTGCCTTGCAATATTTGAAAATGTTTCGCTCGAATATGGCAACGATGAAACGGGCAAGAAAGATCCGCTCAAAATGACGCTCGAAAAGTTCGTTTCCCATATCTCCGACAACCTCGGAACACAGATCGAGGGCAACGCAAAGATACTCAAAACAACGGACATCATGCTTGAATCCGTCAACGATGCAAGAGATGAGATAATGGGCGTTTCCGTCAATGAAGAGGGCATCAATATGCTCAACTATCAGAAGTGGTACAATGCGATCGCAAGAATGGTAACGACTCTTGACGAGGCACTTGACAAGATGATAAATGATATGGGCGTTGTCGGCAGATAACGGAGGTTGATATAAAATGAGAATAACCCAGAATTTTTCAGACAGAAAATATCTTAAAAACAGCAGCAGACTTTTATCCGGCTATACAAAAAGTATGCTCAAGATCGAATCGCAGATGGACTATTTCAGAGCCTCCGAAAACGCTGTAAAGGCAAGCAAGGCAATGACCGTCCGCAAGAATCTTCAGGATCTTTCGATGTATGATTCCAACCTCAAACTCACAAAGGGTCTTTACGAGGCTGCCGAGCAGAATCTTTATACAGTTGCAAACAAGGTCTATATCGATGTTGCCACAAAACTCGATCAGGCGTGCAACGGCACTTACGATCAGACACAGCTTGACATTATCGCACATGAGCTTGACCAGTACGCTGACAGTGCTATAAAAACTCTCAACTCCGATTATGCCGAGCGCAGACTTTTCGGCGGCACGAACAACTCCTCGCCTGCATTCGGTACCTTGAAAGAGGCTGACGGCATCACGGACGCTCTTGACCCCGTAACGGGACATAAGATCGTTACATACAATGGTATCCCTGTTGATGATATCAGCGCAGACGGCACTCATTATATGAACCGCATCTCCAAGGACGATTATTACGCTGCCGTAAATGCAGGAAATAACGATACAGTTATGAGAATAGCTTATGACGAGGGCTATGACAAGGAGATCACCGAGGCAGAATATAACGATATCGTCAACGGCACAGGCGCAAATGCTGCTGACCCCGACGCTGTAAGAAAGGAAACACGCGATATCACAAAGGAAGTTTCCGCTGATGAATACGACGCTAACGACCCTGCTTACAGCACCAAGGACGGAAAGTTCTACAAGACCGAAACGGTCACAAAATATTATGAAAAAGGTTTCCGCTATTACACAAAGGAAGCCGCTACCGAGGACGACTACAACGCTTCCAAGGGTGACGGCACTGTAATAAAGGAAGGAAACAACTACTTCAAGATCTATACGGGCGATGTAGGCGGCTGCAAGCCGATATATGTTGATATCGGTCTTGGCATAAAGTATAACGACAAGGGCGAAGTTCAGGAGGGAACTGCCATTGATGTAAGCATGAACGGTGCGAAGATAACCGGCACGGGCATGACAACGGTCAATTCTTCCGTAAATTCGTCCTATAACAAGGATGATCCGTTCTCCAAGGCTACTTATGACAAGCAGTTCAGCAACAACTTCGTTCAGCTTATCTATGACGCTGCTGATGCACTCAGAGCGGGCGATGTTTCCCGTGCGAATGCAACGATAGACCTTCTTGACCACGCCAATACGGGAGTTCTTACCGAGATCACAACGCTCGGTTCAAAATACAAGAGCACAGAATTCTATCTCGACAAGGACGAGGAATACAAATCGAGCCTTCTCGAACGTCAGAACGATGTTGAGGGCTGCGATATGAATGAGGAAATAACGAATATGAACGCTATGCAGGCTGCATACAACGCTATGCTCCAGCTCAGTGCCAATGTTCTTCCGAGAAGCATATTCGATTTCATCTGATAAGATCTGACGGAAAGCAGGGGATAAATTATGGATCAGCTTCTAAGTATCAAGCATATTCCTATTAAAATCGAAGTCAATGTAACCAATGCACAGCTCAAGCCGAGAGAGGCAGATCCGCTCGAGCCGTCTGTAAAGATCTCGAGGGGTTCGGACGGAGTAAAGGTTGCGGCGCAGCCTTACAAGGTCGATATCTCATCGCCGAAGCTTGACAGCTATGTTCCGACTAATGTTCAGCCGAGCGAGCTCACGCTCACATATGATGCCGTTGCAAAAATGGGCGGCACGGACGGTACTGCTTCGGCTGCAAATACAACAGCCGTTTCACGCAGCTCCTCGCAGAGCATTGAAGCTATTCTCAGCAAGCTCCCGAAATCAAAGGAGAGCAGCATCAGCTACAATGACGGAACGCTCAGCATCAATTACAGTATGATCGGCAGTGACAGCAGTTCGGATATAGGTTCGATATCCGATCTTAAAAACGGCTTTGAATTCATTCCCGGTGATATCGAGTTTATCGTCAGCCAGATGCCTGACCTTGAAATAGAATATCTCGGTGAACCGCTCTATTTCCCGAGAAGCGCTGACCCGAACTACAAGGGTGAAGTTGACGTTATAGCCTAAGCGTGTGCAATCGTGCCATTAAGAGGATTATTATATGATAATAAAGACAAGAGATTTCGGCGAAGAGGAAATTTCCGAGGAGGTCATCATAGACTTCCCGAACGGAGTTTATGCCTTTGAAGAAAACAAGCGATTCGTGCTGCTTTCACCCTGCGGAGAGGATAAATATCCGATGTGGCTGCAAAGCGTGGATAATCCGAATCTTTGCTTCATCGTTTTCGACCCGAAAGAGTTCGTTCCCGATTATTCGGTCGAGCTTGACAGGGAAACGAAAGAACTCCTTGAAGCGAACGGCGAAGAGCTTGACCTTCTTTGTATGGCGGTTGTTCCCGATGAATATATCAACACAACGCTCAACCTCAAAAGTCCGATCGTGATAAATTCCAAAGCGAAAAAAGGCGTTCAGGTCATCGCTGCGGAAAATTATCCGCTCAAGTTCCCCGCTTTTAAAAAGGAGGGTGCTTAAATGCTGGTCGTTTCGAGAAAAAAGGACGAGAGCATCATCATCGGCGACAATATCAAGGTCACGGTCGTTGAAATATCGAAAGACCGCATAAGGATAGGCGTTGACGCTCCCGAAAATGTCAAGATCGCGCGAAGCGAGCTTTACGATACAGAAAAATTCAATATGCAGGCTGCGATAAATAAGCCATCTATCGACATTCTCGCAGCTTTGCTTGACAAAAACACTAAGTGAAAGGATGAATTGATATGGCAAGCAGTACATCTTCAACTTCTTCAACCTCCAGCTTATGGAGCAATAACAGAATGTCCGGTCTTATGTCCGGACTTGACACAGAAAGCCTTGTTAAATCAATGGCTGCAAACACAAAGAACCGGCTTAACACGAAGAAGCAGAAGCTTCAGACTTTACAGTGGAAGCAGGAAGCTTACCGTTCAAGCATTTCAAAAATTTCTGAATTCCAGAAAAAGTTCCTTGACTGGGGCAGCGATACCTCGATAAAGGCAAACTCAGTTATGAACAAGTTCAAGGCTGAATCCACGAATGATAAGCTTGCAGTTTCCGCAAGTTCATCTGCAACGCCTGCTACCTATTATATCAGCGCTGCAACATCGGCTTCGGCTGCTCAGGTAACGTCATCGGGGGCAATATCGACCGACCAGATCGCTCTTGATTTCAGCAATAACGTTGATGGCAAGGAATATACCGTTAAAATGACCTACAACGGCACAACAAGAGAAGTTAAGTTCATGGGCAGCACCGATGAGGATACCGCAAAGGCTAACTTCCTCAAAGCCGCAAACGAAACTTTCAAGGATATCAAGACCGACGCTCAGGGCTTTGAATTCAAGGACGGAACTTCGACCCTTGTTTTCAACAACGCAAATGACGGCATCAGACATACATTCAGCATTCAGTACAACAGCGAAGCTGTAGGTCTTTCAAGCACTGTCGGCAGCACAATGGGTACGACCACAAAGCTCGGCGATGCAGCTTTCAATACCGCACTCGATGATGATGCTTTGTTTGAATTTACCATAAACGGCGAAAAATTCACCTTTGAAAAGAGCAACACTATCGGTGATGTCATAAACACAATCAACAAGGCTGATATTGGCGTAAAGGCTACATTCAGCACCATGACGCAGAGCTTTAAGCTTGAATCGACGGAAACAGGTACGGCAGGAAAGCTGAACATTGAACAGACACGCGGAAACCTTCTCAACTCCCTGTTCAACAGCAGTGACGACTTCACCAAAAAGGACGTTTACGGCAAGAACGGTACAATTACTATCAGCACCGACGGTGAAAACTACACCACCTACACAAGTGCAAGCAACGAGTACACCTTTGACGGCACGACCTTCAATATCGGCAAGCTCGGCAACTTCGATTCCTCCGCTGAGGGCGTTGACGAGATAACCGTGACCACAGAAAAGGACACTTCCTCTATCAAGGAAACAGTTATAAAGTTCATCGATGCATACAATCAGCTTCTCGATGATGTTTACGGCGAGATACAAACCTCCCGTCCGAAGAAGAACGGCTCTTACTACGATCCTCTTACCGATGAGCAGGAAGAAGAAATGAAGTCGGACGAGATCGAGAAGTGGAACAACGAAGCAAAGAAGGGTCTTCTCTATCAGGATAACTATCTTTCCACTTTCGTTTCGAGCATCAGAGGTGCAATGTCTTCCGCAAAGGTTGACGGCTTCACGCTCTATGACCTCGGCATAAGCCTTGCGTCCGACTGGAAGAGCAACGGCAAGCTCGTTGTTGACGAGGATAAGCTCGAAAACGCGATCAATAACTACGGCGACAAGGTAACAAGCTTCTTCGTTGATACCGACAAGGGACTTGCTGCAACGCTCAACAATGAGATCGACAGAGCTATCTCAACAAGAGATAAAAAGGTCGGATATCTCTCGGGTATTGCAGGCATCGAGAACACAACGACCGAAAAAGACAATGCTCTCTATTCGCAGATCAGCAATATGCAGACTCTTATCAATAACCTCCAGACAAGATATGAGAACGAAATGGAGCGTTACTGGAAGCAGTTCACAGCGCTTGAAACATATATGAGCAATATGCAGAGCCAGTCATCTATCTTCGGTTCGGATTCATAAGTCCAATCCCGAAAAGGTATGCTTTTACCGCAGATGCATGGTAAAAGCATACCCTTAAATAACTAATGGGCGGTGTTTTCCATGGTACCAAATCCATATCAGAAATATATGAACAATGTCGTCACGACAATGACTCCTGCGCAGCTTCTCATTGCGCTTTATGACAAGGCAATAGTTGAGCTGAAAAAGGCTGTTATCTATATCGAGGACAAGGATATCCCAAAGGCTCATAATTCGATAACAAGAGTCGGAGATATCATCGATGCGCTCGATGCGAGCTTAAAGGAAAATTACGAGATCACAGACAATCTCGCTGCACTCTACCAGTATTTCCGTGAGCAGATCATTCAGGCGAATATAAAGAAGGACAAAGCGATATTGGAATCACTCATTCCGTTCTTTCAGGAGCTTCGCGATGCTTTCGATGAAGCGAGCAAAAAGATCTGAGTTTAAAAGCCGTATTTAATTTGCCGTGGGGCTTCTCCACCATAAAGGGGGCGTTCGTTTGAACAGAACCATTATCGAACTGATGGACGATAAAATTCATCAGCTTGAACATTACAATGAAATAACTTCCCGTATCATCACCGAGGACAGCATCGACGGCGTGGGCGACCTTATCGAAGAGCGGCAGCAAATACTCACCAATATGGATGGTATCTCTGTCGCAGTCAAGCAGTACGTCAGCGAGCAGTCTATCGAGCGTATGGATAAGATAAACGCTCTTCTCCGCTTTGAGCAGATAGACGACCTCAACGGCGATCTTATGCAGCTTCAGGATAAGATAAAGCGCGTTCAGGAGCTTCGCGAGGAGATAAAGAACAACGATAAAAAAGCGTATGATCGCCTTGCAAAGCAGCGCGACGAGATAAAGCAGAAGCTTGATGAAGCCGCAAAGAGCAAGCAGGTCGCAGATTACTGTTCATCTTCCAACGCGGCAGATGTCAGCAAGGGAAGAAAGCTGAATATTTCCAATTAGAAAGCATAAAATAATATAAAAAAGCTTCCATTTGTATGGGAGCATATGCATCTGTAGCTCAGCTGGATAGAGCGTCAGACTCCGACTCTGAAGGCCGTGGGTTCGAATCCCGTCAGATGCACCACGCATTTTACGCCGTTTGAGAATGTTCAAGCGGCGTTTTGCATTGCATACTCCGTACAACAAAATACCCGAGCAGGTCGTTATTCAGCTGACCTGCCCGGGTATTTTTATTCTGCGTATTTTTCAAGATTATCCCAGTCTATATCCTCATCGGAAATATAGCCGCTCTTTTCCGCATTATCTATCTGCTTGCGCTCATCGGAAGTAACCTTTGTAAAATCGGGATCCCAAGCAAGCACAAAACGTTTGATAGTTTCATACGCAAGTTCCTGCTCCTGCTCGGGGAGCATTTCATACATTTTAACTATCTGCTGTGTTCTCGGTGACATACAAACAACCTCCTTATTTATAAATATCTCCTCTTGAACCTATGTCTATAATATACAATATTTTCAACTGGTTGTCAATATCGTATCGGTAAATAATGCGGTATTTACCTACCCGAAGCCTCATTCTTCCGTCATCATATCCCTGTAAGACTTTTATATCGCCCTCGGGAGGTGTGACCGTAAGCCCTTTTATTGCCTCTCGAATATTATTTGCAATTGGCTTCTGAATTTTTGCAAGAAATTTGAGGGCATCTTTTGAGTATTTTATATTCATTCGCTGTTATCTTTCTTTCAATATTGAATGGATATTGTTGTGAATGTTTTCTAATGCTAAGATAACATATCGGGAGTTATTTGTCAAGGTTTATAAAAGGTATTTGAGTACGTAAATTTAATAAGAGTAAGTTTTTAAATCGCAAAATGTCAGGCATTTTACAGAAAAAATTTCCCCAACCCCTTGAAAAAAACGAATAAATGTGCTATAATTTTCAAAAGAACATTTGTTGCTTTGTAAAGGAGCGTTTTAATATGCATCTTCAGGAAAAAACAGTTGAAACAGAGCTGATCTTTGACGGCAGAATCATAAAAGTACGCAAGGATAAGGCAGAACTCGAAAACGGCGCGATAGTTACCCGTGAGCTCGTTATCCACCCCGGCGGAGTCTGCGTTGTTCCGGTGAATGAAAAGGGCGAGGTCTATCTCGTAAAGCAGTTCCGCTATCCTTTTCAGGAAGTTCTTACGGAGATACCTGCGGGAAAGCTTGAAGTCGGTGAAGATCACCGCAGTGCAGGTCTGCGCGAGCTTAAAGAGGAAGTCGGTGCGGAGTGCGAAAACTTCGAGTATCTCGGCGTGATGTACCCCTCGGTCGCTTATCTCACAGAAAAGATACATATGTATCTTGCGACGGGACTTTCTTTCGGCGAGCAGCATCTTGATGAGGACGAATTCCTCGATGTTGAGAAAATGCCACTTTCGCAGGCTGTTGAAATGGTCATGAACGGCGAGATAAAGGACGGAAAGACCCAGAGTGCGCTTCTTCTTGCCGCAAGAAAGCTTGGAATATAAATTTTTGCGTAATAAACGCGGCATCTTTGTTTTCTCTGAAAATAAAAAAGCCGTCCCCGAGAAAGGGACGGCGAAGTTTACGGTTTTATCAGAGGATAGTGCCTGACTGTTCTGCTTCGAGTTCAGCCTGCATAAGCTCGATGTGACGGGTGTAAGCGTCAAGGATCTGACCTTCGATGCTTCCTCTTGCTTCGGGGGAGATAGGGTGAACGATATCGCGGAACATTCCGTTTTCATCACGTCTGCTCGGCATTGCAACGAAAAGACGCTCATCGCCCTGAACTACCTTGATATCGTGGATAGCGAGCATATCATCGATAGTGATGGAGATGATTGCACGGAGTCTGCCCTCGGGAATTATTTTTCTGATTTTGATGTCTGTAATGTTCATAATAGGTTTCTCCTTTGTGATGATTAAAAAGCCTGTGCCGTTTTCCGTCGGCAAGGTCATTGACAAAAATTATGACAGGCAGCCGCTCCGAGGATTCGGAGTTGAGCAGGAAGATTATGTATCTATTTTGCTCTATTCATGATGATTTTATACTGCGAATGAAGCCAGAAGCGGACATTCCGGTAAAAAATGATCTGTTTATTGCATATCACAGCTTATAATATAACATATTATAGTTAAGTATTTCTGAATGTTAAATGATTTAGTTGTGAATTTGGATTGATTTTTTGTAAATATTTTTTCAGCGGAAATTTTACTGAAAATGAAACAAAAGCAACATTTAGGTGAAGTATGGAAAAAACGGCTTTTTTTGGAGGGGATAAGAATGAAGCTTTATATAAAACAGCGTTTGTTCAGCTGGACGGACAGCTTTGATATTTACGATGAAAATATGGACAAAAAATATACAGCAAAGGCCGATTTTCTCGCCATTGGACACAGGATACGGGTCTTTGACCGTTTCGGCGGTGAGATCGGCTATATACAGGAAAAGCTTCTTCGTATATTTGCCGAATTTGATGTTCATATCGGCGGAAGATACCTCGGTAGGATAAAGAGAAAGATGACCTTTTTTATTCCTAAGTATGACATTGACTACAACGGCTGGAGCATAGAGGGCGATTTTTTCGGCTGGAATTATAGTGTAAGGCAGCCGAACGGTCTTGTTGCCGCCAATATCACAAGGGAGCTTTTTCACCTTACCGATACATACTCTATTGAAATTTTTGACGATTCCGATGAGATAAACGTTCTTATGCTTGTGCTGGCTATCGATGCGGCGAACTGCAGCAAAAATAATTCGTAATTTTGCAGATCGCAATATCCGGGGACTGCACAATGAAAAACAATGACAAGTAGTTATTGTTTTACGCGATAAAGAGGAATTTAATGGGGAGAAATACATGAAAAAAATTCTTGGTTCATGGAGCGGTATGAGAAAATATCTTGAACATGAAATGCTCGCCGAATCATTGCGTGGCAGGATCAGGTATGGATGCACTGCTTATGTCGGTATGGACGGATGCCATATTTTTGAAGTGTGTATAGATAATATACAAGTGAAGCGATTCTCTTTGGAAACGGTAAATACTTATTTCATTGACAGCGGCTATACATCAAACCCTGTTCCGAGCGGCATCAGTGAGTATTGGGCAGAATTTTGGACATTATTGGATAAATATTCTATTGATAGGCGCACGGAATACACCGATGAAGAATTTTGCGAGGCTTTAGAGATGTACCGCAATCAAAATATACAAAAGAGTGTATTTTCAGAAAATCCCATTGTCAGAATGTTTGCAGTATTTGATAGGAGGATCGGAAAAGCAACACTCAGGAAAATACAAGACACAATTGAAGATCAGCCTGAGTGGCTGCGTCAATTATACTTGTTGAGAATAACGGCAGAAAATTGAATCAATAAACTCCGACGAATTTGACTGCCCAATATAATTTCACATCAGACAAAAGGAGAAAAGCTTTGGAAAAATACGATAAGTCCGTCCTTGACGGAAAGAAGCATATACATTTTATCGGTATCGGCGGCTCGGGAATGTACCCGTTGGCGCAGATACTTCATTCAAAGGGTTATTATCTTAGCGGCTCGGACAACAACGAAACTGACACGCTTGCAGCTGTAAGAGCAATGGGTATCCCCGTTTTTCTCGGTCAGAGAGCCGAGAATATCGAGGGTGCTGACCTCATCGTTCACACGGCGGCGATAATGGCGGATAATCCCGAGCTTATCGCGGCAAAGGCGAGCGGTGTTCCTGTGCTTGAACGAAGCGACCTGCTTGCTATCATCACTGCGCAGTTCGGGAACACGGTCTGCGTGAGCGGCACGCACGGCAAGACGACCACAAGCTCGATGATAACGCAGATATTGAAGAAAAAGGGCATCGACATCACCGCTGTTATCGGCGGAAAGCTGCCTTTGATACACGGAAGCGGCATTGCAGGAAAGTCCGACATTATGGTATGCGAAGCCTGCGAGTTTATGGATCATTTTCTGAAGCTTTCGTCCGATGTGAGCGTTATTCTCAACGTTGATGCTGACCACCTCGACTATTTCGGCAGCCTTGAAAACGTGATAAAGTCATTCCACACGTTTGCGGAGCAGACTTCGCGCGCAATAATCGTCAACGGCAGCGATGAAAATTCGATGAAAGCTGTCAGCGGACTTGAAAACAAGTGTGAGATAATTACTTTCGGCAAGGATTCAAGCTGCGATTACTACCCCGAAAATATCCGTCACATAAACGGACTCGAAACGGCTTTCGACCTTATGCACAAGGGCGAAAAGCTCGGTGAGATAACCATTCACGTCCCCGGTGAACACAATGTTCTCAACGCAGTTGCGGCTGCGGCGGCTTCGATATACGAGGGCGCAACGGCGGAAGATGTTCGCATTGGACTTTCCGATTTTCACGGCTCTCAGCGCCGCTTTGAGAAGTACGGCGAGGTCGGAGGGGTGACGGTAGTTGACGATTACGGTCATCACCCTGCTGAAATTGCCGTCACGCTCAAAGCCGCAAAGGGACTTGGCTACAAGCGCGTATGGGCGGTGCATCAGCCGTTCACATTCTCACGCACGGCAATGCTCACGGACGATTTTGCAAAGGCGCTTTCCATTGCTGACAAGGTCGTGCTCACCTCGATAATGGGCTCGCGCGAAAAGAACACCTACGGCATACACACGAGCGCACTCGGCGAAAAGATAGACGGTGCAAAGTGGTTCGACGAAGAAGAACACGATAAAAACTTCGAGCTTTGTGCTGATTATGTTGCGGAAAATGTGCAGGAGGGCGACCTTGTTGTAACGCTAGGCTGCGGCGACGTAAACAAGCTTGCGCGTTTGATACTGAAAAAATTGAAAGAAAAGGAGCAGTAAAATGAACGATAAGGAAAAAAGAGTTTTTGATTTCGTAAAGGAAAGAGTCGAAAACGGTATCGCACCGTCGATAAGAGAAATTTGCGCTGCTCTTGATATCCGCTCGACCTCGACGGCGGCGAGATATGTGAACAGCCTTGTTGCGGAGGGTTATCTCGAAAAGGTGGACGGCTGCAACAGAGCGATAAAGCTTGCAGGCAGGGGAGCATCAAAAATACCTCTTGTCGGAACGATAACGGCAGGTCAGCCTATCACGGCGGTTCAGGATATCACCGAATATATCAATTTCCACGAAGAAAAAAGCTACAGCGGTGAGCTTTTCGCGCTCAAAGTAAGGGGCGAAAGTATGATAAACGCTGCAATTCTCAACGGCGATATCGTTGTTGTTGAAAAATGCTCGTCCGCACACAACGGCGAGATAGTTGCGGCACTCGTCAACGGCGAAGAAGCGACCGTAAAGACTTTCTACAAGGAAAACGGACACTACCGCTTGCAGCCGGAGAACGACACAATGGATCCTATAATCGTTGATAACTGCGAGATAATCGGCAGAGTTGTTGCCGTAATGAGGTACTTATAAAAATGACGGAAAATGACGTAATTCTTGACAGAGATATCGCTCCCGACCGTGCGGAGCGCAAAAAGCTTCGCAAGCTTTACAACAAAGTCGGCGGCGCGATGGTTTTGCAGTATGTTCTGCTGTATGCGATGTATTTACTGCTCACGGTTCTGCTCACGCCGTTTATCACCGAGGAAACGAATCCCGAAACGGGACTGGAGATAGTCGGCTGGGCGGAAGAATTTGCGATGTACTTTGCGCCCGTTCTCGGGTCGGTGATAATGTTCTTCGCGTTCAATGCCGTGAACAAGGTAAACAGCAGAGCGATGTTCAACACGCGGAACGTGACAGTCGGAATGTTGGGGCGGTGCGTTCTTATGGCGTTTGCATTCCATGCGGTGGGAATAGCGCTGGAGTACGGCGTTGACTTCATTCTGTACAATACAGGGTACGAAGTTACTTCGTTCGATTACGAAACGAAAAACGATGCCGCAACTGTTCTGATAGATGTTATATCCTCGGCCATAGCCGCGCCTATAGCGGAGGAGATGTTCTTTCGCGGAGTTGTGCTGAAACAGACTTCAAGGGTAAGCGCGCGGTTCGGGATAGTATTCTCGGCGGTGATGTTCGGACTTATGCATGGAAATCCGTATCAGTTCGTTATGGCGACGGTGATAGGACTTTATTTCGGCTACATAACCGTAAAAACGGACTCGCTGATACCCTCAATCGTATGTCATATCGCGATAAACGGAATGATGAGCGTGAGTGATGTTATCGGTCTGCTTGGCGAAGAGATCGGGAACGTATCATTTTTAGTGGTCTATGCGGTCGAGATACTGCTCGGCGTTCTCGGAATATGGCTTTATAAGAAAAGCGGAGAAAAAGCAAAGCTTCCGCCCTACACTGAGTATCACAAAAAGCGCACACTGCCGATAATACTGACCTCGGTATGGGTGCTTATTGTGACGGGTCTTTATATATATGATATTGTTGGTTCGGTGGAAGCGGCTTTATAAATGCGGAATGCGGAATGCGGAATTAGTTTTGCTCCGCAAATTTATGCTGAGAACCCAATTTCCGTAGGGGCAGATTCTATATCCGACCGTTTCAAAGCCCATATTTTAGGAAAAAGCTGATTAAAGCGAAGCGTTCGTTTTGCCATTTTGAGAAAT
>OLGB01000240.1_pt1 | contig 81861 bp, 74 predicted proteins | sample 1605691 | NCBI WGS metagenome assembly OLGB01 (sample SAMEA3888925, study PRJEB22519) | human gut metagenome | biome: human gut; feature: human-associated habitat; material: faeces | place: Denmark | collected 2010
ATTCTCCCCCCTTTCGGGGGGAGAATAGCTTTTTGTCTACAGTCTGCACTATCAGTTTACCTTTTTTCCTCCGCCATTGCAAGCCCCGGTTTTTTTCGGTCTGTCAAAAAAAGCGTGAAACTTCCCGCCGATCGTGCTATAATCTTCTTGTTTTCAAAGAACCCTCTTTGTACACGCCTTTTTTGCAGGAGGAGACCATGTTTGATTCTTCCAAACTTGACGCATATCTGACCGGGCTTTGCCAAGCCCGCGATCTTCCCGGCGTGAGCGCCGCGATCATGGGGCCGGACGGCCTTGAATACGCCTTCAATTACGGCTTCCGCGACGGGGCCTTCACCCGCCCGGTGGACAACGACACCCTGTTCGGCGTCGCCTCGATGAGCAAGTCGATGACCGCGCTGTGCGCCTGTATCCTGGCCTGCGAGGGCAGGCTCGACCTGGACGCCCCGGTTTCGGATTTCTTCCCGGAATTTGAGCTGGCCGGTCAGCCGCGCGAGGCGGCGACGGTGCGCACGCTGGCGATGCACACGGCGGGCATCCCCCCGATGGAGCCGCTGGAATGGTCGATTGCCATGAACAGCGAGGGGCGCAGCGAAAGCGACTGGCTGCGCGAGATGAAGCGCACCGCGCCCAACAAGATGGAGACGATCGACCAGATTATCGCGTATATCGCGCACTGCGGCTACAACACGCTCGGCGCGCCGGGCGAGGTGATGAGCTACTCCAACGAGGGCTACGCCATCCTCTCTTACATCGTCGATCAGGCGGCGGGCGTTCCGCTCGAGCAGTTCATGCAGGCGCGCATCTTCGACCCGCTGGGCATGACCCGCACCATTCTGGATAACGGCGTCGAGGCCGCGCGCGCCCTCTCCGGCGGCAACATCACCAGTCTGTTCGAGGTGGAGGATGGCCGACGCACCTGCGACGACTGCTGGAGCGTCCTGCCGCCGTTCCGCGGCTGCGCGATGGTCAAATCCACCTCGCGCGACATGGCGGCGTATTATCGCATGATCGCCAACATGGGCATGCACGAGGGCAAGCAGGCGATTCCGGCGCACGCGGTCGATCTGCTGGTCGGGCGCTATCATCCGCTTTCCCATCTGATGACGATGTGCATGGGGCTGAACAAGCGCGAGTTCGCGGGGCACGTCGTCTGCGAACACGCGGGCGGGCTGCACGGCGTATCGAGCAAGGGCGCTCTTCTGCTGGGCGAGGGCTACGGCTTCGCGGTGCTCTGCAATCAGGGCGACGAGGATATGGACGCGCTGCTCTACGGCATGCTCTGCGCGGTGATGGGGCTTCCGCTCGCCACGAATATGGATTGGTTCACCCCCGCGGGCCGCGATTTCAGCGCGCCGCATATGATCCGCGGGCGCTATATCGGCCACGAGGGCGTGCCGAGCATCCTGTGCATCCACTGCGAGGAGGACGGCAGCCATCTGCGCGGCACGCGCGACGGCGAGGATCTGCGCCTCGTTTACTGCGGCGGCGCGCGCTTCCTCGCCGTCAAGCCGGATGCGCCGGACACGGTCGTCTGCCATCTGGAGTTTTTGATTCGCGCCGGACGCGCGTGGGGCGTTCGCGTCGGCACACGGGTGTTCGAGCGCGATTGACGGCAAAACGCTGCATATTTTTCGTTTCACACGGTCATCCTTCTTTCAAAAGGGAGGGATGACCGTGTTTGATTTTCTCAAAAACCGTCTGCGTCAGGCGCGGGAATGGCTGCTGGATTACGCCTATTGGGTGACGCTCGGCGCGATGATCGCCGTCATCGTCGGCACGGCGCTGTATACCGACCGTCTCCGTCAGGCGGAAAACGTGCAGGCCGCCGCCCCCGCGCCGGAGGTCGCCTCCCCTTCCCCCGCGCCGACCGCAACCCCGTCGCTGCTGCCGACGCTCGCGCCCGTCCGTCTTCCGTCCATTGCGGGCGCGGTTCGCCCCGTTTCCGGCGGGCTGCTTCGCAGCTTTTCCGCGCAGCCCGTGCTTTGGCCGTCGCTTGACTGCTGGCAGGCGCATCCCGCCGTCGATTTGGGCGCGGCAAGCGGTGAAACCGCCGTCTGCATGCGCGACGGCGTGGTGCTCTCCTGCGTGCGGGATGATCTCTGGGGCTGGCACGTGGCCGTTCGCCAGACGGATGGCGCGGTCTGCACCTATTCGGGGCTGTCCTGCGCGCTCGTGCAGGCCGGTCAAAGCGTCGTGCGCGGCCAGCCGCTGGGCGACGTGATGGCGGCCGTCCCGGCGGAAAGCGAGCTCGGCGCGCACCTGCATCTCTCCCTCTATCGGGACGGCGAGGCAGCCGAACCCACGCTGCCCGATTGATTTTTCCAAATTTTCAAATTTTACCAATTCATCGAAAAGAACTTTCGAAATACATCAAATGATGGTATACTGAAACGAGAATAACGGCCTTTGTCCGATTTGGGGTCGAAATTCACATGAGGGAAACGGAGGAAAAAAACGTGCTTGATTTTCTGAGCCGCGTCAGCGCGTATTGGGCTTCTCTTCCGGGAATGCATCTGCTTGTGTTCACGCTTGTGATTTGGGCGGCCTTTTCGCTGGTTCTGCTGGCCGACGCGCGCAACCAGCTCAACCAGTGGTGCTTCACCGGCGGCATGATGTTCAGCGTCGGCGCGCTCAAGGAATATCTGTATTACGGCCTCGCCCCGTCGCTGATTGCCTCCGGCATATGGACGCAGGCGGGCGCGTCGCTGATGTATTCCGTCCTGAGCGCGGCTTTCTATTTACTGGCCATTCCCTGCGTGATGATGTTCGCATTTTACTTCGCGCAGCTCAACCAAACCCGTTTCTTCCCGCTCCTGCGCGTCGTCGTCTGGCTTCCGGCCGTCTGCCTGAGCGTCCGTTTTCCGCCCGATCGGGTGACGTCGCTCCAGCGCAACCCGGTGTTCTGCCTGAGCATCGCGGGGTACAACGTGCTGTTCGGCCTCATCGCCACGCCGATCCTGCTGCGCGCCCTCTGGGCGGAGCGCCACGGCGGGCACAACCGGCAGCGCCGCCTCGTGGCCGTCAGCGTGCTTCTGCCGCTGTGGGTCTGGCTCGTCGCGGCGTTCCCCTATCACGCGCTGGGCATCCCCCATCTGGATAAAATCTGGCAGATCGAGCTGCCGGTCGTCCTGTTTACGCTGTGCTTCCTCCTCTATCATGCGTTTCGCGAGGGCATATGGGGCATGCGTCTCCGGCGCGAAACCTACGATTGGAGCGGGAGCGGCGAGGTGTTGCAGCGCAACACACAGTACGTCGCCCACGCGCTCAAAAACGACCTCAACAAGATCGACTGGTGCGCGGCGCTGCTGGATGAACGGCTTCCCGAAAACCGCGAGCTGCAAATCATCCGCGGCTCGGTCGATCATCTGCGCGCGCTCCTCCAGCGAACGAGGATGCACACCGGCCGCGTGGTTCTCAGCCCCGGCGACTGCGACGTCCGCGCGCTGTTCGAGCAGATCATCCGCGAAACGCCGCACACCGACGCGCTGCGCATCGAAATCGACCGCTGCGACGACGCGCCGCTGTACTGCGATCCGTCGCATGTCCGCGAGGCGCTGACCAACCTTGTCGGCAACGCTGTCGAAGCCATGCGCGGCTCCGGCCGGATCACGCTTTCCTATGTCCGCACCGCGCACAAAGCCTCCGTCTCCGTCTGCGACGACGGCCCAGGCATGACCCCGGCAGCGCAGAAGCGCATCTTCGAGCCGTATTACACCACCAAAACCTCCGGCGAAAATTTCGGTCTGGGGCTGTATTACTGCCAAAACGTAATGAACGTACACGAAGGCAGCATCCGCGTCAGCAGCGCGCCCGGGAAGGGCTGCACCTTTACCCTGATTTTTCCGCTGGCCGCACAAGGGAGGCGCAAACCGTGAGCACCATCCGCATCATGCTGGTCGAGGATGACCTCGATTATCGCTATCTGATCGAACAGGCGCTCCGCCGCGAGGCGGATTTCGAACTTTGCACGAGCTGCACAGACGGAAAAAGCGCGGTGCAAACCGCGCTCATGGAACAACCGGATATTGTATTGATGGATCTGTGCCTCGCCCATTCGCCGATAGACGGCGCGGAGGCTGCCCGGCAGATTCGCCTGCAAACCGACGCGCGCGTCATCATCCTCACCTCGCGCGAGGATTTTGAAACGGTGATCCGCGCCAGCACACATGCCTTCGCCTCAGCCTATCTCTTCAAGAGCAATTTTCCCGTGCTCATCCCGATGATTCGCGAAACCGCGCAGGGCGTCACCTCGCAGGCGCATTTGATCTGCTCCGCGCTGCTCGCGCCGCTGACCGACGCGGAGCGGAGCGTTCTGCGCCACCTTCTGGGCGAAGACGTCCGCCTTCATTCCTCCAGCAAGACCATCTCCAACCAGCAGACGGGGATTCTGCGCAAGCTCGGCCTCCCCGGCAAAAAGGAGCTGACGCACATCTTCAGCGCCTACGGTCTGGGGAGCGCGGAGACGCAGGCGGATTGACGCCGCTCACCGCTCCCGGTTGATTTCCGGCATTTTCACGCGCCTGCTGAAAAACGGCAGGCCGTTCATCCACGCGCCGAGCAGCAGCGCCAGCAGCCCCCAGCGCAGCAGCGCGCGCCCGGTTTCCAGCACGCAGCAGCTCCGGCTGACATAGCGCACCGCCGCCGCGTTCGCGTCGTTCAGCGACCAGAAGCGCTTGGCGATGGAGGAAAGCTCCACCAGCACCTCCGGCACCCACTCCGTGAACACATACAGCGGATCAATCGAAAATTTCGCCAGCGCGAACGCCGCGCCCGCCAGCGCCGCATAGCCCAGCAGCATCAGCAGCGCGCTTGCGATCATCCCCGCGAGCATATCCCGCGCGTACCGCGTTTTGAGCCGGTCGGCATAGAGGCAGACCCGCCCCCACGCCGCCGCGTTCAGCCGCGCCAGCAGGCTGAGCAGCAGCGCGACCCCCATAAAGAGCACCACCCAGCGAATCGGCATCGCCGCGCCGAGCGCCAGCTTGTCGTAGTTGTAAAAGCTCCCGCCGGGCTGCCACGTTTTCAGCGTGTTTTCCATCAAAATGGCGCTGCCCGTCGTCTTGTCCGCCGTTTTGGCGATCATCTCCACCGTCTGCATGGCGAGCGCGTTGGCGCTGGCCGACGTGATCGGGATATAGGCGATGTGCTCGTTCGTCTCGCCCAGCCGCCTTTCGGCCTTGATGACCCCCGCGACCTCGTAATCAAGCCCGCTGAGCGTCACGGTTTGGCCGACCGGCTCGTTGCCCGCGAAGAAGGAGAGCGCCATGCGCTCGTCGATTACGACGACGTTCTCCGCGCGCTTCACGTCCGCCTCGCTGATGAGCCGCCCGTCGAGCAGCGTTTCATGCGTCACGTCGAAATAGCCCGAGCCGACCGCGTAAACCGTCGCCTCCGCGCTCTGCGCCTCCGCGGAGAGATTGACCCCCTGCGCCCGCGCGCCGACCGCCCCGGCCGTGATCGAATCTGCGATGGAGGCCATCTGCTTCTGCGCTTCTTCGTAGAGCGCGTTCAGCTCGCCGCCCTCCTGCGTCGCCGCCGGCGCGGGCAGGATGTATTCCAGCCGCCCGCCGACGGTCAGCGTCAGCGCGCCGCCGCAGACCGTCAGCACGAGCCCCAGCAGCACCGCGAGCATGCCCCGGCGCTTTTTTTTATTCTCCATAGACCATGACCTCGGAACCGTCGCTGATGGCGCGATCCTCCATATAGGCCACGCGCTGACGGCTCAAATCATCCTGAATGGACACCGTGCTGCCGACCTCGGAGAGCACCTTCACATCCTGCTTTTTCACCTTGAGCACGCGCTGGCCGAGCGCGTTGCTTTCCTCGCTGACGATATAGACGTATCGGCTGTCCCCGCTGCCGCGAACGGCGCTGGCCGGGAGCAGCGTGGTGGAGCTGGACGCGCGATAGCTCGCCGTCATCTCCACCGCGGCGGAGAACAGCGCCGCGCCGCCGCCGAGGTTTGTGATGTCCTTGTCGGTCAGCTTCACGTCGATATAGCGCTTGCCCTCTTCGTTCACGCCGCTGTCCGTCACCTTTTTGGTCAGCGTCTTGTCGCTGTCGCGCTTGACCGTGACCTGCGTGCCCTTGTCGATCTTCTTTTCGATCTTGCTCGTGTCCGCGCGCAGCACCGCGTCGCCGCTTTCGCTGCTGATGACGAGCGCGGCGGTCTTGCCGTCGTAGCTGTCGCCCGCCTTGACGTTGATCTCCACGATATAGCCGTCGTGCGGCGCGGTCACCTGCCGCGCCTGCTGCGCCAGCACATCCAGCGCGGTGATCTTCTCCTGCGTCGTGGCCAGCTTTTCGTTGAGCTGGCGGCTCTGGGTGATGTAATTGATGACGTTCTCGCTGATGCCCAGCCGGTTGGCGCTGTTGAATTTCTTCTGCGCCTCGTCCTGCGCGGCCTGCGCCGCATCGACGGCTTTCTGCGCGGCGGTCAGCGTCTCGTCCGTCTCGCCCGACGGCAGGCGGCCGCCCGAAAGCGTCACGCCCGCCAGCTTGGCGGCGACCTCGAGCTGCGTCTGCGCGGTCATGCAGTCATCCTTGCTCTTCGCCAGCGCGTCGTAGGCCTCCACCCAGATTTCCTCGGTGCGCTTGAGCCGAACGTCGCCGTTTTTGCGCTCCAGCTCCATCAGCTCCTTCTGCGCCGCGTCGTATTCGCCGCGCAGGCTTTCCATCTCCTTGTCGTAGCCGGAAACCTCCGCCTCAAAGAGCACGTCGCCCGCCGCAACCCTGCGCCCCTTCGCCACGCGCACCCGCTTGATGGTCACGCTCTGGTCGGAAGCCAGCGCCAGCTTCACATCCTCCGTCTCCGGGAACGTGAGATTGCCGCTGAGCTTGATTTCCTCCTCCAGCTTGCCCTGCTTGGCGGTCACCAGCTTGACCTTGGCGGTTGAAATGGTTTTGATCGTGCCGGAAAAGAACATGCACAGGGCGACGACCGCCGCCAGCGTGACCAGTCCCTTGATGGCCATTTTTTTCATCGCTTTTGTCTTCCTTTACTTGAGTTCCGTGAGCTGGACGCCTTCCAGAATGTCGTTCTGGAAATACAGATAGATCAGCAGCGCGGGCAGGGTATACAGCGCCGCGCCCGCAAATTCCACGCCGGTGCTCTGCTGGGTCAGCTGATTGAAGACCACGGAGAGCGGATAAAGCTCCGTGTGCGTGGTCAAATAGGTCAGCGGCTGCTCGACCAGATTCCAGCAATCCGCAAACGAGAGCGCCACCGCCGCGCCGAGAATCGGCTGGCAGACGGGCAGAACCACGTGGATGAAGCAGCGCAGCGTGCCCGCGCCGTCAATCTGCGCCGCCTCGATCATGTCGCCCGGCAAGCCGACCATGTATTGCCGCAGCAGAAAGATGTAGAACGGCGCGACCGTCATCGGCAGGATGATCGCCCAGATCGTATCCAGCAGCCCCATCGCGCGCAGGGTGATGACGTTCGGTACCATCGTGACCTGAAACGGCAGGAGCATCAGCATGATGACGACGAAGAACAGCGCGTCCCGCCCGCGGAACCTGAAGCGGGAGAGCGCGTAGGCCATCGCCGGAATCAGCAGCGCCTGCCCGAAGAGAATCGCCGCGGTATACATCGCCGAATTGACGAAGTAGCGCAGAATCGTCATGTCCTCAATCAGAATTTTATAATACTGGCTGAGGGAAAACATGTTGGGCGAGAGCTTGATTTCCATCAGGCTCTTCGCGTCGAAGCTGCCGCGCGTCTGCATGAACGCCTTGATTTCGCCGGGCGAAAAGAAGGAATACAGCGCCGTCAGCACCACCGGCAGCAGGATGACAACCGCCGCCGCCGACAGCAGCAGCCGCGCCAGAATGTGCCTGCGCCGGATATGCGCCGTGCGAACCGTTTGTTTTTCCATCCGCCTCACCTCAATTCAGCCCGCGCGCGGCTCGCCTTTGCAGGAAGAACAGCGCGCCGAACAGCGCGAACACGATCAGGCCGAAGGAATAGGCCGCCGCCGTCACCAGCTGGTAATTCAGCTTGCCGAACATGTTGTTCATGTAGTTTTGCAGGGTGTACACCGAGTAATCCGGGTATGCGCCCGCGATGAAGTACACCTCTTTGAAGATCTTGAACGCATTGATCCACGCCAGCACGAACACCAGAAACGCCGTCGGCGTAATCATCGGCAGCGTAATGCGGAAAGCGCGGGTGAAAAAGCCCGCGCCTTCCAGCTGCGCGTATTCGTAGAGCGGCTGGGGAATGGATTGCAGCGCCGCCAGAAAGATAATCAGGCAGAAACCCAGATTCTTCCACAGGAACATCAGCACGACCGGCAGGCGCAGCGCGCCGCTGGTCAGCCACATCACCCGCGTCATCCCCATCGCTTCAAGCGCGCGGTTCACCGGGCCGCCGTAATCGAAGATCACCAGCCACACCAGCAGAATCGCGGAGGACGGCGTGAGATACGGCATCAGCACGCTCGAGCGGAAGAATCCGCCGAACGGCTTGATCGCGCTCAGCGCGCTGGCCAGCAGAAAGGAAAACAGCCACAGCAGCGGCGCGCAGATCAGCGACAGCTCCATCGTGTTTTTCAGCCCCAGCAGAAACATGCTGTTCTGCCACAGATCCCGGTAATTCTGCAAGCCGACGAACGTGTTTTTGTAGCTTCCGTCCGTCAGGCTGTAGCCGATGCCGCTGAAAAAGGGCACGATGTAAAAGATCATCAGCATCGCAAGCCCCGGCAGCAGAAACAGCCAGACGGATTTTTTCTTTTCAAACATGCGGGTTTAGTTGCCCTCCAGCTTCTGCATTTGCAGGGTCTTTTCCAGCGCCGCCGCCAGCTGCCGGGCGTTCATCGCGCCGTCGAGATACTGCTGCACCTGCGTCGAGCCCTCGTTCGTGTTCCAGATGAGGCTCTGCTGCACGGCCATGTTCTCGCCGAACGCGCGGTAGCTCGCAATCTGCTCCGGGGAGATTTGGTATTTGCCGCTCTTCTCGTAATCCTCGCGCCACTGCTTCATGGAATCCAGATTCGCTTGCAGCGATTCGCGGGTTTCCTCGTCCTCGGTCTTGTCCAGCGTCTTCTGCAAATCGGCAATCGAGTTGTCTATGTTCTGCAGGTTCTCCTCGTAATAGCTGTTGAGCACCGGCTCGTTCATCTCCGGGCTGAGCATAATCATGTCTTCCTTCAGCTCCAGCGCCCATGCGTCGGCCAGATATTCGGCGGCTTCGTCCCTGTGCTCGGAGAACGGGTTGATGAACGCAAACGTCACGCTCTGGCCGACCAGCGGCTTTTCGCCCTCCACAACGGAGAGCGCGACCGGCGTCGCCTGTTCTTCGTCAGCGCCGACATAGTTGTACACGCTCAGGCTCGTCCAATTGATCAAAGCGTCGCTCCCGTTGTACATCATGTCCTCGGTGTCCTCGTAATCCTCGGCCAGACCGAGGTTGTCCCAGTCGATGGCTTCAAACGCCTCGCACAGATCGAGCAGCGCCTGCGTGCCGCGGGTCAGGTTCTCCTCGCTCGCGTCCAGCCAGGTGAAATAATCGGCCAGCATCATGTAGAACACCTGAGAACGGAAATCATCCTTGGCGTAGCCCGGTTCGGCGATCATCACTTCCGGCGTCTCCTCCAGCCGCTTGTTGTTTGAAATATCGGCCAGAATCGTCAGCAGCCCCTTCCACGAGGTCGGCACCTCGTAGCCCAGCTTTTCGGTCAGCAGCTTGGTGTTCAGGCTCATCATATTGGCATAGCAGGAGAGCGGCAGCGCGTAGATGTGGCCGTCCTTCATCACGTAATCCTTGATGAAGCCATACATGGCGTTCACCGCGTCGGAAATGGTCTGGTTGCCCTCCAATTCGGCCATAAAGCCGCGGTTCATCAGCGAGGTGAACGCGCTGCTCGTGCTGGGGAGGGTGTAGATATCCACGGAGGAATCGCGGTTCATCATGCTTTGCAGCAGGCTGTCCGTGTCCAGCGTCGTGGAGATGGAGATCATGTATTCCGGGTGCTTGTCGGTAAAGGCGTAATACGCCTTGTTGATCGAATCGACGTAGTCGCCGTTGGCGATGCGCATGCGCTGCGCGGGCAGCTTGTCAAGCGTCACGTCGCGGCCGACCACCGCATCGTAGCTGGCGAGCACGTACAGATCGCCGTAAACCACGCCGTTGCCGCTGGCATACGACAGCGGCATGTCGCCGAATTCCTCCGGCTCGCCGAGGCCGTCCTCGCTGACGTCCATGCGCCAGACGCTGCCGGAGAGCACGTAATACATCTTGCCGCGCGCCTCGTCATACGCCAGACCGGAGGGCGTTTCATAGCCGTTCGTCGGGATCGCGCCCAGCTCGGCCGCCTCCTCGTTTTCAATGTCGTACAGCCAGAGCGTCGTGCTGGGCGTTTCGGTCGTATAATCGCCGACGGTCATCAGCAGCTTGCCCTCGGTATACGGCGCGATGTTCTGCACGTCGCCATCCACATCGACCGTCAGCGTCTCCACGCTTTCATCCTCGAGGTTGAGCGCCAGCAGCTCCAGCTCCTCGCCGTAGGAGAGCGCGTAGAGCATGCTGCCAAAGGAGCAGGGGTTGCTCAGGTTGCGGGTGTAGGTGTAGGTTTCGTCGCCATACGTCTCGACGATGCAGAGCGCGTCGCCCAGATCGATGATCTCGCCCAGCGACAGCGCGCCGTCATCCGCAATCAGCAGCTCGACGAGCTGGTTGGTCGAATTGCCGTCCTCATCGCTGATGGTCGCCATGCGGTAGAGCTTGCCGCCGACGGCATAGAGGTTGCCGTCCAGATAGGCATATTCGCCGTCGTTCAGCTCCAGCGCGCCGGGGGTCTCGCCGTCCCCGGTCAGCACGTTTTGCAGCTTGTCATAGCCTTCCACAGGGGTCAGCTTGCGGCTGGTGTTGTCCCACGTATAGAGCGTATCCCAGCTGGACAGCAGCAGCTTGTCGCCGTAGACGATCATGCTCTGAATGTTGTCGTTGAAGTCGTTCATGCCCTGCACGGCGATGGTCACATTGCCCTCCGCCAGCGCCGCCGCGCCCAGCATCAGAGCCAGCGCGAGAAGAATCGAAAGTATCTTTTTCATTTTTGGCGTCCTTTCTTTGTCTACTTCTTACTCCTTCAGTCAGCCTTCGGCTGACAGCTCCCTCGAAGAGGGAGCCTTGTATAGCGCTCACCCCTGCCTCCCTCCTTGAGGGAGGTGTTGAGCAAAGCGAAACGGAAGGAGTTCGTTACTCCACATACACGATCACGGTCATGCCGATGCGCACGGTTTCATCCGGCGTGAAATCGACATAGGCGACATACTGCGCGCTTTGGCTCGCCGTGCCGTCGCTCTGCTTTTCGCTCAGATACGAGATGGAGGAAATCGTTCCCTCAAAGCGGCGGCCGCTGTCCGCGTCCCAGTTGAACTCGATTTCGGCCTTGCCGCCGACGGTCACATCCATCAGATCCGCTTCGGAAATGACCATCTTGATCTGCATGGCGTCGTTCGGGTAAATCGTCGCGATCTTCGCGTCCTTCTCGACGCTCGTGCCGTTGCCCGCGTCCACCGTCGCAATCACGCCCGCCGTGTCACTGACCACCTGCTTATCCGGCGCGTAGAGGCCGTCCAGCGTGCCCGTCACGGTTTCAAACAGCAGCTCGCCGCGCTCCACCGTGTCGCCCGCCTTGACGTGCATTCTCAGCACGCTGCCCTCGGCATTGACGGCGACGGTTTTCGTCCGCCCGACCGTGCCGCGGCCGATGCGGCTGGCGGAGGCATAATCCTCGCTGCGGTAGATATCCACGGTTTCACCCATGTAAAACTCGCCGCCCGTCACCTCGACGGTGAACTTGTTGTCTTCCTTCTCGTCCAGCCCGGTCACCACGCCGCGCCCCTGATGGCTGCCGTCCTTGGTGCACTTGAGAAACACGCTCTCGCCGATGTGGATGTAGCGGTTCTCGCTGGAATTATAGCCCTTCTCCGTGCTGCACTCGAGCGTATAGCGGTTGATCGGCTCGATATACACCAGCGCGCCGTATTGGGTTTTCACGCCGTCCGCGCTGTCGCCTTCGCGCGCAAACACGCCGCTGACCGTGCCATCCGTGGAGGCGTAGGTCTTGCTGGTCTCCACCGTGGCGATCGGGTCGCCGATCTTCACGCTGTCGCCCACGCGAACGCGCACATCCTCCACCAGACCGCCGTAGGGCGCGGCGATCACCTGCGTCGTCCCCGCCGTCACCTCGCCGGCGAACACGGTTTCCGCCTGCGCCGCGAGGGGCAGGGCGAGCGCCAAGAGAAGCGCGCCGAGGGTTGCTGTTTTCTTCATTTATGTGGCCTCCTTACCGGGCTGATAGCTTTCGTAGGGCTTCTTCATCATGTCCTTTGTGCCGATGAGCACGTTGTAGCGGTACATCGGGCTCTCCGTGCTCTCCTCGAGCAGATAGGTTTCGCCCTCCACCTGCACGCTCAGCGTCGTCTCGCGCAGCGTTTCATCCTGAATGAGCGTGTATTCGAACTTGCGGGTCGAAACGCCGCCGGCCTTGAGCTTGCCGTACTGCGTGCCGCCGGTGAAGCCATCCGTCGGGATGACGGCGATATACTCGCCGGAAGCGAACACCAGATACTCCACGCCGCTGTTGTACAGCAGCTTATAGGTCTCGCCGCCGAAATGCCAGACGTTGGCCTGCGCATCCGTCGCCGCGGTGAGCACGAGCGCGTTGGGCGCGGTCTTCGTCTCGCCCGCCTTCGTCTGCCACGTCGTCAGCTCGGCGTTGAACGGCTTGAGCTGCTCCTCCTCGGTCAGCGACAGGCTCAGCGCCGTGCCGCCGATGGTCAGCTCCGTCTGCGGCTGATCGGAAACGTTCAGCTCCAGCGCGTTGTAGTTCGCCTTGGAATAATCCATCGTTTCCTTCACGTGGCGGATGGGCTTTTTGCCCGTTCCCGTGCCGTCTCCCGTGCCGGTGCGCTTCTTCTTGCCGAAGATGAAATCCTCGTCGTTTGAAGAGATGTTGCCCGCAAAGTCGCGCGTCAGAATCCAGCCCGCGTCCACCGTTTCGCCGACCTCGCCGTAGAAGGTCATGTTGTCCGTCTCCGGGTCGTTGCAGGAGAGCCACGTTTTGCCGCCGTCGTAGGAGATGCTGTCCAGCCCGCTCAAATCGTCATACGCTTCCACGTAGCAGACCTTTTTGTTCTTGCTGTCGCCGCTGAGATACGGCCCGTCCGGCGGGGTGAAATCCAGCATCGTGTCGTATTGATCCGAGAGGGACTGCACGTCGCCCATCTTATCCAGAATGACGAAGCGGACGCTGGAGAGGCCTTCCTCGCTGGGCACATACATGTTGTTGCCGTCGGACAGCAGAATCAGCCGCTCGTCGCAGATAAACACGCCGTAGACGTATTCGGTGCTGTCCTCCGGGATGCCGGAGAGGGTGAACATCGGCGGGGAATTTTTCCAAACGCCGGGTTCATAGTCCTCCGCCGTCACCTCGAGCACCGGCTTGGGCACGGGCGTAGGCGTCGGTTCTTCCGTCGGGGCAGGCGTAGCGCTCGGCTGCGCCGAAGGGGTCTGCGTCTCGCCCGTTCCGTTGGTCTGCGTCCCGCCTGTTCCGGGGGTCTGCGTCCCGCCTGTTCCGGGGGTCTGCGTCTCGCCTGTTCCGGGGGCCTGCGTCTCATTCGTTCCGGGGGTCTGCGTCTCATTCGTTCCGGGGGATTCGGTCTTGTTCAGTTCGTCCTCGCGCAGCACCTGCACGCTGATGGAGAGGCGAACGTCCTCCATGTCCCCCGTCTCTTCCAGCGTCATCAAATCCTTGGAATCGAGCACCGCCACATATTCGTATTTCTCCATGTTGAAGCTGTCGCTCTCGCCATCCGGCTCGAAGCCCACGCGGCCCAGCAGATTTCGCGAAACATTGTCCGCCGTCAGCACGTCCCTCGTGCGGATATACACCGTCGCTTCCTCGTCTTCCGCCAGATGATGCTCCAGCCACGAGAGCACATCGCCGAGCGCGCCCGCCGTGTGCTCGCCGTTTTCCAGTTCCGTCCAAGCGTCCCCCTGCGGCTTCCAGTCGTCCGCTTCCGGCTCTTGCTCGCCTTCCTGTACGGGATTCTGCGTTTCAGTCGGCGTGGTTCCGTCCTTCTGTTCGGTTCCGTCCTTCTGTTCGGTTCCGTCCTTCTGCTCGGTTCCGTCCTTCTGTTCGGTTCCGTCCTTCTGCTCGGTTCCGTCCTTCTGATCGGTTCCGTCCTTCTGTTTGGGCTCGTCCTTCTGTTTGGGCTCGTCCTTCTGCTCGGGTTCGTCCTTCTGCTCGGGTTCGTCCTTCTGCTCGGGTTCGTCCTTCTGCTCGGATTCGTCTTCCATCAATGATTCGGTTTCACCCTCGTCAAGGGTTTGTTCCTCTTCTGTTTCTTCCTCTTCTGTTGGCTCATCTATGATTTCTTCTACGGTTTCTTCCGTTTCTTCCTCCGGCTGGCCGCCGTTTGCCGCGTCGTTCTGCGCGTCCGGCTGATCGACCGCCGGGGTTCCCTCTGTATAGCCCTCAGCCACCGTCAAGCCGGGCAGTATGGCCAGCCATGCTGCCAGCGCCAGCGCTGCTTTTCGGTTCTTGTTCATGCGTTTGCCCTCCTTGGTCGCCTGATGTCCGACATGAATTAGACGACGACGCCTCTCCGTTTGTGGACAGGTTTTATATGTTATTTGAAACAAAACCACATCTTGAACAGTATATCACATTTTTCCGTGCTTTTGTTTGCGGGTTTCCTTTTATTAGACGAATGAGCGCAGGAAATTCTTTCATCCGGAGGCAAAAAAAATGGGCAGAGCCCGCCTTCCGTTCCGCCAAGGTCTGCAAAACGCCAAAAAAATCCCGCGCCGCATCGTTCGCCCGGATGCAATAGCGCGGGAAGAATCTATCCATACTGAGGAAAAAAACCGTTTAGCTGGCCATGTTTTCGGAGGATTCCAAAATTTCGCGCGCAACGTCCGCGATTCGCCGGCCGGAATCCATGCTCGTCTTCTGAATCTTGTAATGCGCTTCGGATTCGGTCAAATGGAACACATCCATCAGCTTGCCCTTCGCGCGATCAATCAGCTTGCGCTCCTCCAGCGTGCGCGAGAGCCTTTCGGCCTTCGCGCGGAGCTGCTGCATGCGTATGCGGCAATGGGCGAGCGTTTTGACGCTCTGCACCAGCGCGTCCGCGCTGATCGGGTTGCGCAGCATGACGACGTTCTCCGCTTCCTCGCCCGCGTAATCCTGCGGCACGATCATCACCACGTCGGCCTCCTCGCCAAGCTGGCGCGCCAGCTCCTCCCCGGTCATATCCGGCAGGCGATATGTCGTCAGCAGCATCGCCCCGCCCTGCGCGGCGCGCACCGCCTCCACACCCGTGTGCACAACGCCGCTGGGCATGATCTGCGCGGCGAGCAGCATGCTGCTGAGTTTGGCGGCCACGCCCTGCGGCGCGGCGATGTAAAAACGATCGGAAAATGACGCCCCCATTGTTTCATCCTCCATGTGATTCAAAGTACGGTTTGAGCAGCGCGATTGTCAGCCCGTTGACAGCCTGCGGTTGTTTTTGCGCGGCAAAGTCAGGAAATCCGGTCCTTTCTTCGTCTGTGGGGAAGGCAATTTGTCTATGATCCGATTATACCGTTTCTTTGCACGGTTTTCAAGATGTTTTTGACCTTTTTCGTTTCAAATCCTGCACTTTCTTCTTTTATTAATGTATTTTTACACAAAGCGTGAATAAATTTTCATAAATTAAGCAAAATCGCCGTTTTGCTTTTTTGCATAACGGCGATTTTCCCTTTTTATTTTTCCTGCGCCTTCAGCGCCGCGCCGACAAATTCGCGGAACAGCGGATGCGGACGGTTCGGGCGGCTTCTCAGCTCCGGATGATACTGTACGCCGACGAACCACGGGTGGTTCGGCAGCTCGACGATCTCCACCAGATCGCGCTCCGGGTTCACGCCGCCGATGCGCATGCCGCCCTCGACGAACAAATCGCGATAGGCGTTGTTGAACTCGTAGCGGTGGCGATGGCGCTCGAAGATATTCTCCTCACCGTAGGCGGCGAAGGCGACGGAATCGCGGCTCAGCCGGCAGGGATATTTGCCCAGCCGCATCGTGCCGCCCTTCTCGTCGATATGCTGCTGGTCGGGCATCAGGTCGATCACCGGGTACGGCGTGTTGGGGTCAACCTCGCTGGTGTGCGCGCCGTTCAGGCCGAGCACGTGGCGGGCGTATTCCACCACGGCCATCTGCATGCCCAGACAAATGCCCAAAAACGGCACGCCGTGCTCGCGGGCATACTGCACGGCGGCAATCTTGCCCTCCAGCCCGCGCTCGCCGAAGCCGCCCGGCACGAGCACGCCGCCGCAGCCTGCCAGCTTCTCCGCCGCGTTCTCCGGCGTCACGCTCTCGGCCGCCACCCATTCCACGCGCACCTTCGCATGGTGGGCGATGCCGCCGTGGGTCAGCGCCTCGACGATAGAGAGATACGCATCCGGCAGCTCGACATATTTGCCGACAATCGCAATGCGGACGTCCCTTTCCGGGGTCAGCAGCCGCTCGACCATGCCGCGCCATTCGGTCAGGTCGGCCTCCGGCGCGGGGATGCCCAGCAGGCGGCAGACGCGCTCGTCCATGCCCTCCTCGTGAATCATCAGCGGCACTTCGTAAATGCTGCGCGCGTTGAGATTTTCGAACACGCAGTCCGCCGGAATGTTGCAGAACAGGCCGATCTTCGCGCGCACATCGCGCGTCAGCGCCTTTTCGCTGCGGCAGACGATGATATCCGGCTGAATCCCCAGTCCGGTCAGCTCCTTGACGGAGTGCTGGGTCGGCTTGGTCTTCAATTCGCCCGCCGCGGAGATATACGGCACAAGCGTCACGTGGATATACAGCACGTTTTCGCGGCCGACCTCGTTTTTCAGTTGGCGCGCCGCTTCGAGGAACGGCAGAGATTCGATGTCGCCGACCGTGCCGCCGATCTCGGTGATGACCACATCCGGCGCATCCTCCCGGAGGGAGACCGCCAGCATGCGGCGCTTGATCTCGTCGGTGATATGCGGAATGACCTGAATCGTCGCGCCCAGATATTCGCCCTTGCGCTCGCGGGTGATGACGGTATCATACACGCGGCCGCTGGTGACGTTGGCCGCCTGCGTCAGGTTTTCGTCGATGAAGCGCTCGTAATGCCCCAAATCGAGATCCGTCTCCGCGCCGTCGTCGGTGACAAAGACCTCGCCGTGCTGATACGGGTTCATCGTGCCGGGATCGACGTTGATATAGGGATCAAACTTCTGCATGGAAACCCTGAGCCCGCGGCTCTTGAGCAGCCGCCCCAGCGAAGCCGCCGTGATACCCTTGCCCAGCGAGGAGACGACGCCGCCCGTCACAAAAATAAACTTGGTGTGCATCCTATACCTTCCTTCCGTCCGCGCGAACGCGATCATCAAAAAACTACCGACCTATTATAATCACCACGCGCCCGGATTTCAAGAAAAATTTGGGAGAAAAACCACATTTCCTTCAATTTGTTCTATTTTTTCATTTTATTCGCTCAAAAAGTGAAAGAATTTAACATTCACCTCCCGTATAAGCGTCTTATGACGCGGCTGATTCTGCCCGACTCCTTCAGTCACGGCTACGCCGTGCCAGCTCCCTCAAAGAGGGAGCTCTTTGATCGGGTTATTTTCCGTCTAAGCAATCAGTCGTATGGGCGTGGTTTCTTTTTTCCGCAGCGTTGTAGGGGCGCGCATCGCGCGCCTTCTTTTTATGCAAAATTCCGGATTTGCTCATTTCCTGCTTCACGATAAAATCCGCCCTGCACGGCGCAAGGCGGATTTGAATTATTTATGATACAGGCTGTTCTTTTCATAGACGGGTTCGCAGGTCAGGCGCATGCCCAGCCGCTTGAATACCCCGTCGTCCACGGAGGAGAGGATGACCGTGGAATGTACCTCGCAGCACTTGAGCTTATCAAGCGCCTGCATGGCTTTCAGCGCGTTTGGGTCGCTGGCCGCGCTGATCGCCAGCGCGACGAGCATCTCGTCGGTGTGCAGGCGCGGGTTTCGGCTCTTCATGTAATCGGTTTTGAGCGTCTGGATGGAGGCGATCACGTCCGGGGCAATGAGCTTGATCTCGTCGTCAATGCCCGCAATCGCCTTGAGCGCGTTAAGCACCGCCGCGGAGGCCGCGCCGAACAGTTCGGTCGTGCGCCCCGTGACAATCTGCCCATCCGGCAGCTCGATGGCGAGGGCGGGCTTGCCCGTGCGCTCGGCGACCGCCATTGCGGCGGGCACGACGGCGCGGCGCTCCGGCTCGATATCCAGCGTTCGCATCAGCAGCTCAATCTTGGCCACCTCGTCCTCGGCGTTCTGCCCCTGGCGGACGCGGCAGGCCGCCTGGAAGTAGCGGCGGATGACCTCCTGCCGGGAGGCCTCGCGGCAAACCTCGTCGTCCACGATGGAGAAGCCCGCCATGTTCACGCCCATATCCGTCGGGCTCTTATACGGACATTCGCCGTAGATGCGCTCAAAAATCGTTCGCAGCACCGGGAAAATCTCGATATCGCGGTTGTAATTGACCGTCGTAACGCCGTAGGCTTCCAGATGGAACGGGTCGATCATGTTCACGTCGTTCAGGTCGGCTGTCGCCGCCTCATAGGCGAGGTTGACCGGATGCTTGAGCGGCAGATTCCAGATCGGGAAGGTTTCAAACTTCGCGTAGCCCGCCTTCACGCCGCGCTTGTGCTCGTGGTAGAGCTGAGAGAGGCAGGTCGCCATCTTTCCGCTGCCCGGCCCCGGCGCGGTCACGACGACCAGCGAGCGCGTGGTTTCGATATAATCGTTGCGGCCATAGCCCTCGTCGCTGACGACCAGCCGCACGTCGGCGGGATAATTCGGGATTCGGTATTGACGGTAGACCTTGAGGCCGAGCGCCTGCATGCGCTTTTCGAACACGTCCGCAGCGGGCTGACCGGCGTACTGCGTCATCGCGATTGAGCCGACGTACAGGCCGAAGCCGCGGAAAACGTCGATCAGGCGCGCCACGTCCTTGTCGTAGGTAATGCCCAGATCGCCACGGCGCTTGTTTTTCTCGATATCGCCCGCGTTGATGGCGATGACGATTTCCGCCTGATCGCGCAGCGCCAGCAGCATTTTGATCTTGTTATCCGGCGCGAAGCCCGGCAGCACGCGCGCCGCGTGATAATCGTCAAAGAGCTTGCCGCCAAATTCCAAATAGAGCTTGCCGCCGAACTGATTGATGCGCTCACGGATATGCTCCGATTGCAGCCGGATATACTTTTCGCTGTCAAAACCGACCTGATTCATCTGTCTCTCTCCATTTCTCGTTGTTCAAACCACTTCGACTGTTTAGTATATCAAACTCGCGGACGGCTTTCAAGCCGAAATCAGAGAAAGTTTTTGACAAAAAAAGCCCCGGCAAACCTGACTTCTTGACAAGCCTGCCGGGATAGCGTACAATGTAGTCAGGTAGGTTACGCCCTACGAGGTATGCGGTTTCCGCCGCAACAGCAAAATGGGTTTAGAGTCCCGATTTTACCGCCAAGCAGTTTGCTCCTGCGAGGCGGCCTTTTTTATCGCTTGACTAACGCGATACCAAGTGCCACAGCACCAATTACGATACCAATCACGGCAAGAAGAGCGTTAAACAACTCTACATTCGTCATTGCTATCACCTCCGCTTCTGTACGCTGTTGCGAAGGGATGCTTACCTCGTAGCCCTACCTGACTACGCTGTATATCATAACACGCCGCCCTGCTTTTGACAAGGCGGCGTGTTATCAGATTCTATTCGATTCAGAAATGAACGAAATGCTTACTTCGCGACGGCAAGGCGCGGCTTCTGCTCGACAAGGTAATACGAGCCGTCGTCGATGGTCATCTTCATGTCTCCCATCGCTTCACAACCGGGAGAACAGACGCGGCGTTCCTTTGTCTTTAGCCCTTCACCGCACCGGCGATCACGCCGTCGATGATGTATTTCTGGCAGACGAGGTACATCACGATAATCGGCAGAACCGTAATCATAATGCAGGCCATCATCGGCCCCATCTCCACGCGGCCGTAGCTGCCGCGGAAATACTGAATCGCCATCGGGATGGTGCGGTATTTCTTGATATCCAGCACCAGCGTCGGCAGGAGATAGTCGTTCCAAACCCACATGGTTTCCAGAATCGCGGTGGAGATCATCGTCGGTTTCAGAATCGGGAACACGACCTTGAAGAAGATTTGCAGCGGGTTGCAGCCGTCGATCATCGCGGCCTCCTCAATCGCAATCGGGACGGATTTCATAAAGCCGGTGAACATGAACACCGCCAGACCCGCGCCGAAGCCGAGGTAGATCACGCAGATGTTGAACGGCGTGTTGAGCCTCAGCGTGTCCGCCGTCTTGGAGAGGGTGAACATCACCATCTGGAACGGCACGACCATCGAGAACACGCAGAGCAGATACATCGCCTTGGAAATCATGGAGCTCACGCGGGTGATGTACCAGCCGCACATCGAGCAGCACAGCAAAATCAGTACGACCGAGGTGATCGTGATCGTCGCCGAATAGCCGAAGGATTGCAGGAAGTTGAGCTGGGTGATGCCGTAGGTATAGTTGTGCAGCCCGGCGAACGTCGCCTGAGTCGGCAGTTCGAACACCGTCGCGGTGGAAATCGCCAGCTCGTCCTTGAGCGAGTTAATCAGAATCAGCAGCACCGGATAGAGCCACACGACGCAGAGCGCCGCGAGCAGCACGGTCAGCAGCACGTTGACAACGCGGCGGGAGCCGGAAACAGCGCCATCATGGTATTTGGCCATTACTGCTGCACCTCCTTGCGACGGGTGAAATAGAGCTGAATGAGCGCGATGACGATGACCAGCAGGAAGAAGACCACGGCCTTCGCCTGACCGATGCCCTTCCACTGCGCGCCGCTGCGCTGGTAGAACGTGTCGTAGATGTTGAGCGCGAGCATCTGGCTGGCCTTGGCCGGTTCGCCGCCGGTCAGCGAGAGGTTCTGGTCGAAGAGCTTGAACGAGTTGGTCAGCGTCAGGAAGGTGCAAATTGTGATGGAGGGCATGACCATCGGCAGCTTGACCCTGAAGAGCGCCTGCGCGCCGGTCGCGCCGTCGATGGCAGCGGCTTCCAGCAGGTCGCCCGGCACGTTTTGCAGCCCCGCGATGTAGATAATCATCATATAGCCGATCTGCTGCCAGCACATCAGGATAATCAATCCCCAGAAGCCGTATCGCGCGTCCAGCGAGAGCAGCGGCCTGCCCAGATTGGTCAGAATGCCGTTGAGCAGAATCTGCCAGATATAGCCCAGCACGATGCCGCCGATCAGGTTCGGCAGGAAGAACACCGTGCGGAAGACGTTCGTGCCCTTGAGCCCGCGCGTCAGCGCCAGCGCGATGGCAAAGGCGATGACGTTAATCAAGACAGTGGAAACGACGGTGAATTTCGCCGTAAACCAGAAGGCGGAGACGAACGTGCTGTCCTGAAAGACCTTCAGGTAGTTATCCAGCCCAACGAACGTCGTCTTGCTGATGGTGGTGAACTTGTGGAAGGACAGGAAAATGCCCCACAGGAACGGCCACACGAAGCCGATGATAAACGCCGCCAGCGTCGGCAGCAGGAAAAACGGCCAATATTTTTTGATTGCTTTTTCCATATTTCGGTTCCTTTCGGAGGCAGGAATGGGGCAGCCTGCAAAGGGACATGGCGCGCATGCCGCTTTGAAGACTGCCCTTTTCGCGGGCAGTTTGCTTTTTTCAGTCTATCTCAGTTTGAAGAAGAAAAAGGGGAGGGCGAAGTGCCCGCCCCTTTTGGCGCAAGGTCAGTTAGTGGCTCAGCTTGTACTCGGTCGCCCAGCCGTCCACGAACGCGGTCTTCACAGCGTCCCAGTCGCCGGTGCCGGCAGCGTAAGCGGTCAGCGCGGAGCCGACGCCGTTCTTCCACTCTTCGGACGGAATGGTCGCGAAGTTCCAGCTCACCGGGAGCTTGCCCTCGGCGGTGTACTGCGCGTCAATCTGCACGAACGGGTTCGCGGACTGATATTCGCCGGTGAAGGTATCGAACGGGGCGACGAAGCCCATGTCCTGAGACATGCTCTTGCGGCCCTCGTCAGAGGTCACGACCCACTCCATGAACGCGAGGGTCGCGTCGATGTCTTCCTGCTTGGCGGTGCCGTTGACGCACCAGTAGTTCTCCGTGCCGGTGCACAGGCCCTGATTCTCTTCGCCTTCCACGCCGATGTAGATCGGGAGCATGGTCAGGTTCTCAGCGCCGAGGGAGGAAACGTCGTTCCACGCCCAAGTGCCGTTCTGATAGAACACAGCCTTCTCGCCGACGAACTCAGCCACAGCGTCGTTGCCGGTCTTGCTGGCCAGCAGCTTCGGGTCGCAGGTGGAATCGGTGATGTACAGATCCCAGATCTTCTTGTAGTTGTCCAGATAGGTGCCCTTGATGGCCTCGGTCGCGCCGATGCCGTCCGCCTTGTACTCGTAGTAGATCGGCATGTTGGCCAGATGGGTCTTGAAGCGCCAGTCGGAAGAACCGTCCATACCGGCGGAGGTGAAAGCGCCGTCCACGCCAAGCTCGTCCTTGCGCGCCTGGATATCGTCGGCAACCGCCTTCAGGGTTTCAAAGTTGGTGATGTCGGAGGCCTTGTAGCCGGCCTTCTCCAGCAGCTTGGTGTTGGCGATCAGGCCGTAGGTCTCGATGACGTAGGCCACGCCGTACACCTTGTCGTCCTCCTTGAGGGCGAAGGCGTCGGAGGTCAGGTGCTTGGTGATCTCGGCATCCTTGAGATCATAGCAGTAATCCTTCCAGTTGGCCAGACCGACCGGGCCGTTCACCTGGAACAGCGTCGGCGGATCGTTCTTCTCGATTTCGCTCATCAGCGTGGTCTCGTAGTTGCCGGAAGCGGCCGTCACGACGGTCACCGGCACACCGGTCTTCTCGGTGTAGAGCTTCGCGAGCTCCTGCCACTGCGGATCCTGCTCGGGCTTGAAGTTCAGGTAGTACACCGAACCCTCGGCCGAAGCGGTCATGGCCAGAGCAAGGCACAGGCATGCGGCCAGAGCAAAGGCGATGATTTTCTTCATAGATTGTTACCCCTTTCATTTGGTAGAGAGTTTTTATGGTCGAAGCGTCCTCCCGCTCCAAACATACGGTTTCACGACGTTGTTTGCGAAACACCGTGCAACGTCTATGCACCCATTATAGACCAACCTTTTCAGAAATGCAAGAGCCTTTTTGGAATTTATGAGCCTTTTTTACAAATCGTGCGCGGCATAAACCGACATTTTGCAGATTCGCCCTTCTTCCTTCTTCGGCTTCATCCTCCTTCGTTCGCCAGAATGTGCAACTTTGTGCAATTTTTTTGCGCAAATTGGGCGCACACGGTTGACAGCGCACCCATCCTCTTTTACAATAAAAGCAGACACGAGAGCGGGCTGTGTCACGCGCCGCTTTCCCCCTATCTTCTGCGCAAAGGAGCGTTTCTGTGGCCGTAACCATTCGGGATGTGGCGGCGCTGGCAGGCGTTTCGCCATCCACCGTATCCAGAACCTGCCAAAACAGTCCCTCCATCAGCGAGGACACCAAGCGGCGCGTCCGTCAGGCCGCCAAGCAGCTCGGCTATGCCATGGGCGGCGACCCTGCGCAATCCCCCGCGCCGCGCACCATCGGCGTCATCCTGCCGCCGAGCGCCAGAGAGGTTTACGAAAACCCCTTCTACCTGGAGATGATCCGCGGCATCAACCAGTTCTGCAATGCGCATCAATACGTCAGCACCATCGTCACCGGGCGCGACAACGACGAAATCCTCGCGGCGATCCGGCTGCTCGTCTCCACCGGCGCGGCGGATGCGTTTATTCTGCTCTATTCCCGTCAGGGCGATACCGTCATCGACTATCTGGTGCAGGCGGGGCTGATGTACGTGCTCATCGGCAAGGCCTATGCCTACGCGAACAAGACGGTCTACATCGACAACGACAACTTTCTCGCCGGGCAGGAGGCAACCGAATACCTCATCCGCCGGGGACATCGGCGCATTGCCTATCTGGGCAGCGACAACGCCTATTTTTTCACCGCCGACCGCAGGCGCGGCTATCAGGCGGCGCTGGCACTGGCGGATCTCCCCCTTCCGGAGGATTACTGCGTGGAAATGCCGACGCTGGGCAGCGACGACGCGGCCGTGCACGCGCTGCTCAGCCGCGCGGACAGGCCGACCGCCATCGTCGTCAGCGACGATCTGCTGGGCATGACGCTCGGGCGCGCCTGTCTGGCGCACGGGCTTTCCATTCCTAAAGATATTTCCATCATCTCGTTCAATAATTCGCTTTTCGCGAAATTGACCTCGCCCCGGCTCACGTCGGTGGATCTCAATTCCTTTCAGCTGGGCATCGAGGCGGCCAGCCAGCTCATCAGCCACGTCGAGCGTCCGGAATTGATGGCGACCAAGAGCATCATCCCGCACCGCATCGTCGAGCGGGAGAGCTGCCGCGATCTTTGAGCGCGCGCCCATCGCTCACCAAGTCCGAATCGCTCCAAAACAAAACACGCTCCCTTCGGCGGTAAAACGTCGAGAGAGCGTGTTTTGTTGCTTTACAGAATACTTTGAAGCGTCATCGCGCAGAGCATTTCCCGCGGGAATGCGCTCAGCGTGCGCAGCGCCAGCGGCGAGAACGAGCCCTCGCGCAGCAGCACCTGATACAGACAGGCGATCACCAGCCTGCGGTCGATCTGCGGCTTGGCAAAAAGCACGCCGATCCGGCCGCCCAGCAGCGAGCCGAGCATGGATTCCGCCTTTTCAAGCGGCAGGCGCGCGCGCAGCTCGTCCCGCAGCGCGGCGAACGTCAGCACCTGCGCCGGGTTGACCTCCGCCGCCTGCGCGCAAAGCTCGCAGCCGCGCAGGAAATAGTCGATGCCGTCCGCCTTTTCCGGCAGCTCCTCCTCCAGCAGGGAGAAGAACGGCGCGGCGCTCTCCCGCTTCCGCGTCAGCGCGTTGGAATGGGCGAACGCCATCTCCACCTGCGTCAGCCGGACGACGTAATCCTGCGCGCGGGTGTAGAGCGCCTGCGCGTCCACCGCGTCAAACGCATAGGATACGCCGCGCATGCGCCCGAACGCGCGCATCACGTCGTTATAGCCGAGGGTGCGGTTGCGCGCCGAGAGCGCGCTGTCCAGCGTCAGCAGGCCGCCCAGCGGCTGCGAGGTGCGGATGTAGGTGACGTTCGGCCTGCGGTCATACTGCGTGTGGGAGCGGTGCTTGCCGATGTCGATGGCGATGATATCCCGCGCGCCGCTGCGCACGGCCATCTCCACCGGCGTGTTGTCGCAGAAGCCGCCGTCGATATAGCGGTCGCCGCCGACCTGCTTCATCGGGAAAATCGGGAAGCAGGACGCGCTGGCCATCAGCCAATCGTGCAGCGAACCGGCCTCCATCTCCTCCAGCCGCTTCTCCACCATCGCCAGCGACGGGAAGCGCGTGGTGACCACGCCCAGACGAACGCCGCTGCGGCGAACCCTGTCCTCGTCGATCAGCCGGTGCAGAATCTCCATCAGCGGGGAGACGTCCACGCCCTTCTGGTGTGCGTAGCGGGTGATGAATTCCAGCAGCTTTTCCGGGTGATCGAAGATGTTTTCCGCGTCGTCCGCGATGGCAAGGCTTTCCTCGCTCACCACGTCGCTCAGGCGGATGCTGCTCCACAATTCGGCCGCCGCGTCCATGCTGCCCTGCGCGTACATCGCCGCGTGCAGCGCGCCGACGGACGTGCCGAAGACGCTGCCCGCCTTCACGCCCAGCGCGTCCAGCGCGGCAATCGCGCCGACCTCATACGCGCCCTTCGCCCCGCCGCCGCCCAGCACAAGCGCCGTTTCGGAGGGAATGAACGCGCGCATTAGGCGCGAACCTCGATTTTCGCCATATCCGCCAGCATTTCGGCGGTCTTTTCAATGCCCATCAGCCCGGAGTTGATGCAGACGTCGTAATTCTGCGCCTTGCCCCACTTCTGATCCGTGTAGCGGAAATAGTGGTTGCCGCGCTCCTTGTCGGATGTGCTGATGGCCTTGAGCGCCTCCGCCTCGCTCAGGTTGTGGCGCGCCATGATGCGGTTGACGCGCACCTCGCGCGGCGCATAGACGAAGACGTTGATGGTGTTGTCGCGCCCGGCGAGGATATAGTCCGCGCAGCGGCCGACGATGACCGCGCTCTCCTTCGCGGCGATGTCGCGGATGACCTGCGCCTCGGAGATGAAGATGGATTCGCTCAGCGGCAGATACTGGCTGGAGAAGAAGCCGCTGGAATACGCGGCGCTCGCGGCGAGGTTCTGCATGAAGCCGCTGCGCACGCGCTGCTCGTTGTTGGCGATGAACTCGTCGGACAGACCGCTCTTCTGCGCGGCCAGGGTGATGAGCTTTTTATCGTAATACGCGATGCCGAGGGTTTTGGCGACCAGCTCGCCGATCTCGCGGCCGCCGCTGCCATACTCACGGCCAATGGTGATGATTAAAGGATTCCTCATATTGATGACCTCCTCATCCTGTTTGTTGTCTTTATTATAACACAACCGTAAACCGCGGGACAAACTTTTTTCTTCTTCCGTTCTCCTCAAAAATCAGCTTCCTCCCCGAGGGAGTCCGTCCCCATTTGAAGTTTCCAAACGATTGTGCTACAATAAAAACATAAAAAAACGACACAGAGGAGCGTCAACCCATGACCATCAGATTATACGACAAAGATGTGGATATGCTGGACTTTTCCGCCGTGGTCAAAACCTGCGCGCAGCGGGAAAACGGCTATGTCGTCACGCTGGATCAGACGGCGTTTTTCCCGGAGGGCGGCGGACAGGGCGCGGATCACGGCACGCTGGGCGGCGCGCAGGTGCTCGACGCGCACGATGTTCACGGCGAGGTGGAGCATCTGGTCAGCGCACCGCTGACAATCGGCAGCGAGGTGCGCGGCCATGTGGACGCGGCGCGCAGGCTGGACATGATGCAGCAGCACAGCGGCGAGCACATGTTTTCCGGATTGGTGCACGGCCTTTTCGGGTATGATAACGTGGGCTTTCACATCGGCACGGAGGCCGTGACCATGGATTTCAACGGCACGCTGACCGAGGAGGACGTCCGCCGCGTGGAGCTGCTGGCGAATCAGGCCGTCTGGCGCGATCAGCCGGTGGAGGCGTTCGTGCCCGGCCGCGAGGCGCTGGCAAACATCGAATACCGCAGCAAAAAGGAGATCGACGGGGATGTGCGCATCGTCCGCATCGAGGGCGTGGATACCTGCGCCTGCTGCGGCACACACGTGCATACCACCGGCGCCGTCGGCCAGATCAAGGTCGTCGGCGTGCAGAAATACAAGAGCGGCGTGCGCGTCTCCATCCTCTGCGGCCGCCGCGCGCTGGCCTACGAAAACGCGATGCTCGATCAGGCCAAGGCCGCGGGGCACGCGCTTTCCGTGCCGACGGAGGAGCTTTCCGGCGCGGTGGAGCGGATGCTCGGCGAGCGCGACCGCCTGCGCGCACAGAACGACGCGCTGGGCATGCGCATTTTCGATCTGCTGGCGCAGCGGGAGGCAAAAAACGCGATCCGCGTCGTGGCCTGCGACGCGCTGCCCGCCGCGCACGCGCGCAAAGCCGCCGGTCAGCTCGCCGTCGGCGCGAAGGCGGCGCTCGTGCTCATCCCCCGCGAGGCGGGCTGGAGCTTCGCGCTGTCCTCCGAAACGGAGGATGTGCGCCCGATGACCAAAGCCCTCTGCGCGGCGTTCGGCGGCAAGGGCGGCGGGCCGAAGGACATGACGCAGGGCGTTCTCTCTTCCGGCACGGAGGCGGAAATTCGGGCAAGCCTTGAAGAATAACGGGATAACTCCCGCTCAGCCCGGACACGCGATTTCTAGCACCTGCTCGATCATCTTGTGAAAGAGCTGCGCTTCCACCGTGTCGGCGGCGCGGTAATAGACCTCCTTCCCCTCGCGGCGGGCGATGATCAGCCCCGCCGCGCGGAGGGGACGCAGGTGGTGCGACAGCGCGGGCGAGGACATTTCCATACATTCGGAAAGCTGGATCACGCATTTTTCGCTGTGGCAGAGGATGAAAAACAGGCGCACGCGCGTCGGGTCGCTCAGGTATTTGAAAAGCTGTGCCGCCGCCTCAAACGACGCGGTATCCTGCGGCGCGGGATGCAGATGATGTTCGCTCATACGACATTCTCCCCTTTTGCTCCGTTTTCGCCCAAACGGAAGGTCCTTTCGCCCAATCGGAAGAGGTTGTGCGAAAGCCCTTGCGCGGGCGCTCTCAATGCATTATACTACGGTCACAACGAATAAACAAGTGCTTAATCGTTAAATCCATTGACTGATACTAATTCGCAGTTAAAATGCTTAACAGAGCGCATCAGATTTTTTGTTCTGACGAAGCCAAGTGAAGTGAGGCGTACTGGAGGTACGTTGAACGGAACGAGGCAAAGTCAGAGCGAAAAAGATGGTGCGCGGATTAAGCCATTTTAACAAGAATTAGTATGAAACGAAAAGGAGTCACCGACATGAAAAAGAGCTATAAGATCGAAGTGGACTGCGCCAACTGCGCCAACCTGATGGAAGAAGCCGCCCGCAAGACCGACGGCGTGGCCGGCGCGACCGTCAATTTTATGACCCAGAAGATGATCGTCGAGTTCGCCGAGGGCGCGGACGCAAAGCAGGTCATGCAGGCGGTGCTCAAGGCCTGCCGCAAGGTGGAGCCGGATTGCGAGATCGAGCTGGGCTGATCCGCCCGCATCCCCAAACCGGCGCTGAATTAAAGGAGAGCAGACCATGAACAGGAAGCAAAAAAAGATGCTCGCGCGCATCCTGACCGCTGCGGCCATGCTGATCGCGCTGAAGCTGATCCCCGTGACCGGCGTTTTGCAGCTTGCGCTGTATCTGGTCGCCTATCTGGTCATCGGCTATGACATTCTGAAAAAGGCGTGGCGGGGCATTTTGAACCGTCAGGTGTTCGACGAAAACTTTCTGATGGCCGTGGCCACCGTCGGCGCGTTCGCGCTGGCGATCGTCTCGCGCAGCGGCGACTATGTGGAAGCCATCGCCGTCATGCTGTTTTATCAGATCGGCGAGCTGTTTCAGAGCTACGCCGTCGGCAAGAGCCGCCGCAACATCAGCGCGCTGATGGATATCCGCCCGGATTACGCGAACATCGAGCGCGACGGCCAGCTTGAAAAGGTCGATCCGGACGAGGTGGAGATCGGCAGTGTGATCGTCGTGCAGCCGGGCGAAAAGGTGCCGCTGGACGGCGTGATCCTCTCCGGCGCATCCAGCCTGAACACGAGCGCGCTGACCGGCGAGAGCCTGCCTCGCGACGCAAAGGCGGGCGACGAGGTCATCAGCGGCTGCATCAACATGACCGGCGTGCTGCGGATTCAGACGACGAAGGCCTTCGGCGAATCCACCGTCTCCAAAATCCTCGAGCTGGTCGAGGATTCCAGCTCCCACAAATCCAAATCCGAAAACTTCATCTCCAAATTCGCCCGCGTGTATACGCCCGCCGTCTGTTACGGCGCGCTGGCGCTGGCGGTTCTGCCGCCCGTCGTCCGGTTGATGCTGGGGCATCCGGCGCAGTGGGGCGATTGGATTTACCGCGCGCTGACGTTTCTGGTCATCTCCTGCCCCTGCGCGCTGGTCATCAGCATCCCGCTGAGCTTCTTCGCGGGCATCGGCGGCGCGAGCAAAGAGGGCGTGCTGATTAAGGGCTCGAACTATCTGGAAACGCTGTCCAAGGTCAGAACGGTCGTCTTTGACAAAACCGGCACGCTGACGCAGGGCGTTTTCGAGGTCAGCGGCGTTCACCACAGCGAGATGGAGAACGAAAAGCTGCTGGAATACGCGGCGCTGGCGGAATGCGCCTCCTCCCACCCCATCAGCAAGAGCCTCCAGCGCGCCTACGGCAAGGCCATCGACCGCGACCGCGTGCGCGACATTCAGGAGATCAGCGGCAAGGGCGTTTCCGCCGTGGTGGACGGCCACGCCGTGCTGGCGGGCAACGACAAACTGATGGCGCTGCGCGGCATTCCGTTTATCGGCTGCCGCAGCGTCGGCACGATCATCCACATCGCCATCGACGGGCAGTACGCGGGGCACATCGTGATTTCCGACGTGGTGAAGCCGCACGCTAAAGAAGCCATCGAGCGGCTCAAGCATGCCGGTGTGGAAAAGACCGTCATGCTCACCGGCGACAGCCGCCGCGTGGCCGATCAGGTCGCCGGGGCGCTGGGCGTGGACGAGGTGCACAGCGAGCTGCTGCCCGCCGACAAGGTGGCGCAGGTCGAAACGCTGCTCGCCGGCAAGGGCGGAAGGGATAAGCTGGCGTTCGTCGGCGACGGCATCAACGACGCGCCGGTGCTCAGCCGCGCAGATATCGGCATCGCCATGGGCGCGATGGGTTCGGACGCGGCCATCGAGGCGGCGGACGTCGTGCTGATGGATGACGACCCGCTGAAAATCGCCAAGGCCATCCGCATCTCCCGCAAATGCATCGGCATCGTGTATCAGAACATCGTCTTCGCGCTGGCGGTCAAATTCGCCTGCCTCGCGCTCGGCGCGCTGGGTTTGGCGAACATGTGGGCGGCGATTTTCGCCGACGTCGGCGTGATGGTGCTGGCGGTGCTCAACGCGATTCGCGCGCTGCGGGTGCATAACCTGTAACGGGCGCGAGATGAATATGGGAACAATATAAACGCAGGCGCGCGATGCGCGCCCCTACAACGGGGTTTTGCCCTCGTCCATGCAGGGGTGTGCATTGCGCGCCTGTTGAATATCGAAAAATCTTTTTCGATGCTGGTCAAAGCGCAACGGCAGGCTTGTTTAGCGCTAAATACCATGCTATAATATTTTACGTCGGTTTTACCGACAGGCACGGCGCGGGCTTAACACCATTCCAACTCGGAATCAAACCGAAGGGGGGTGAAAGCCATGCCGAACCTTCTGCTTGCGATATCCGGCATCTGCATCGTCGCATTCGTGCTTCGTGAGACGCTGGAAGACCTGCAAAAGAAAAAGGAGGAACATGACCGCCATCATGTTTCCTCCGACGAGCAGGGCTAACGCTCTGTAAAAGCCCGCTGCTGTGCCTATAGTATAACATCGTTTCAGCCGCCCGTCAAGGGCGGCTGTTTTCTTTTTTCTCCTTCCGGTATTCGCTGGGCAGAACGCCATATGCGCTCTTGAACGCGGCGGTCAGCTTGCTCTGGCTCTCGTAGCCGACCTTTTCCGCGATCTCCGCGAGGGAGTCCGTCGTCGTGCGCAGAAGCCGCGCGGCGTATTCCATGCGGTGCTCCTTCATGTGCGCGGCGAGCGGCTGGCCATAGACGGTTTTGAACAGGCTCTTGAGCGTCGATGTGTTGATGTGGTATTGCTGGGAGAGCATCTCAATCGTGCAGCGCTGGCTCATATCCGACATCATCTGGTCGTGAATCCGCCGGATGAGCGCGATCTGCTCCGCCTGATAGGCGCTTTGGGTCACGGGCGGCGCATCCATGACGCTCAGCAGCAGCATCAGCTCCTGAAACTTGAGCTTGGCGTATGGAATCAGCAGGCGCTCGGGCAGGGTGTAGAGCGGGTCGAGCAGCGCGCCGACCTGCTCCGCCGAGGAGAGCACGGAAAAGCCGTTTTCCCCGCAGAATTTCGTCAGAATCCCCGCCGCACAAACGCCCGCTTCGCGCATGAAATCCGGCAGATTCGCATCCAGCCGCGCGACGTCCACGCGGAAGCTGAACCCCAGATAGCCGTCAAACGGAAACTGCATCACCGATTCGACGCCGGTATGCAGCCCGTGGAGCGAGAGATCCCCCTCGCCCAAATACAGCGCCGGTTCCGCGCCGCTGGTATAACCGACGCGCCCGGCGTAGCAGTGGTTGATTTCCAGCATCGCCGCGCCGGGCACATCGTGGTGAAAGGCGACCGATTTCGCGCTGTAAGCCTGCAGGGTCAGCTCCACGCCGGGGTACAGCGGCCAGATATCCAGCCGCCCCTTCTCGTCCCGCCCGATACAGGCGCAGGCGGGCGGCGGGAAAAGCGGCGCGCCCGAGGCCGCCCGAATGAGCACCTCGCCTCTGGGCACATCGGCCAGACGGTGCTCCAGCGCCTGTTTCCAATCCTCCGGCATGGCAGCCGCTCCCTTCGTCTTCGCTTGAAACTTTTGTTAGTTTTTGCAAACAAATTGTATCATTTTTTTCTGTCGGAACAGCCTGATTTTCGTTCCAGCGGGTTTGACGTGGCTTCCGAAAAGTGCTAAAATGAAAGAATCGGCGTAAAAACTTACTCCTTCCACCGCCTGCGGGCGGTCCCCCTCCCTCGAGGAGGGAGGTTTGGGGAGCGTTTTTCCTAAGCTATAATTGCGCAAAAGCAAAATCAGCGAAAAAAACGTGCCGGTTACGGCAGTTCGTCAAAGGAATCAATCACCGTGTCGCAGCAGGCGCGAATCGCCTCGCGGTCGCGCGCGTTGGTCGCATCCGTGATGCCGACCACGCCGAGCCCCGCGTTTCTCGCGCCCTGCATGGCATACAGCGAATCCTCAAACATGACGCAGTCTTCCTTCGGTACGCCGATGATCTCGCTCACGCGCTCAAAGAACGCATTCTGGCTCTTGTTGAGGTTCAGCATGTCGGTGGTGAAAATATAATCCAGATCGCTGACCAGATTCGCGCAGTTGAGGCCGATCATCGCCAATCGGGCGGGCGTCGCCGTCGCGATGACGCATTTCACGCCCCGCGCGCGCAGGCGCTTCAAATAGGCCGCCGCGCCGGGCTTATGCGGCACGCCGCCGCTGTAAACAGGCTCCATCGCCTCGCAGGCTCTGGCGCAGAGCGCCTCAAAATCGGTATCGACCCCGAACTCGCTCCTGAAATAATCCACGACCATCGTGCCGGACATGGACATCATGTCCGCTTCCTGTTTTTCCGTCGGCTCGATGCCCATTTCGCGGACGAACGCGCCGTTCATCCTGCGCCACTGGGTCATGGAATCGAGCAGTGTGCCGTCCATATCGAAAATGGCGGCCTTCATCTTTTCAAGCATATTGATCCTTTCCGGGGCGCTTCCGCACAGGCGGCGCGCCCGATCCAATGGTTTTATTATACCGATCTTCCCCCGTTCAGTCAAGGAGGCCGTTTATGACCCGCGAGCAATACATTCGCATGACCGAGGCCACGCGCCGCGCCGCTGACCGCCTGCCGGGCGGGGCAAGGGCGCTCCGCGCGCCGACGCTGCTCTGCGCGGCGATTTACTGCGCGTCGCTTCTGTATCTGATGTTCACCGGCGACGGGCGCATCGTCCGCGCGGTACTCGTCCCCGCTGCCTGTTTCGCCGTGGTGACGGCGCTGCGCCCGCTGCTCGGCAAGCAACGCCCCTACGATCGCTACGGCGCGCCGCCCGTCGGCGCATACAGCCCCGGCAAGGGCAAAAGCATGCCCAGCCGCCACACCGCCAGCGCCGCCGCCATCGCCTGCGCCGTCGTCTACATCTTTCCGCGTCCGGCGGTCGTCGTCTGCATGGCGCTGCTCTGCGCGCTGATCGGCGGCCTGCGCGTGCTCTCCGGCCAGCATGATCTCAGCGACGTTCTGGCCGCGCTGGCGCTGAGCCTCGCGCTCTCGCTGGCGGGGTATCTACTCTGATTTCAACCCGTCCATCTGCTAAAGCATTACTGAAGCCAAGGAGAATTAAGCCATGAAATCCATGACAGCCGAACAGCGCAACCACATGCTCCTCTGCGACCCGGTGAGCCGCGTCATCCCGAAGCTCGCCGTGCCGACGATCATCTCCATGCTCATCACCAACATTTACAACATGGCCGATACCTTCTTCGTCAGCCAGCTCGGCACCTCCGCCTCCGGCGCGGTGGGCGTCATCTTCTCCGCCATGGCGATCATTCAGGCCGTCTCCTTTATGATCGGCATGGGCGCGGGCACGCACGTCAGCCAGGCGCTCGGCGCGGGCAATCGCGAAAAGGCCGACGCCTACGCCTCCACGTCGTTCTTCACGGCGTTCATCGTGGGTGTCATTCTGGCGTTTTTCAGCCTGACGAACATCGACGCCGTCGTTCGCTTCCTCGGCTCGACGGAGACCATCGCCCCCTACGCCAAGGATTATGCCACCTACATCTTCTACGCCATGCCGTTTATGATGTGCTCGTTCGTGATGAACAACCTGCTGCGCTTTGAGGGGCTGACGATGTACGGCATGGTCGGCATCACCGCGGGCGGTATTCTCAACATCGTGCTCGACCCCATCCTCATCTTCGCGCTGGATATGGGCACGGCGGGCGCGGCGCTGGCGACGGCGCTCTCGCAGGTCGTCAGCTTCTGCATCCTGCTGACGATGTGCAACACGAAGGCGGACGCGCTCTCCATCCGCCTTTCGCATTTCAAGCCCAGCCTCCGGATCTACGGCGGCATCTGCTACAACGGTATTCCCTCCCTCGGCCGTCAGGGCATCGCGAGCATTTCGAACATCCTGCTCAACAACGCGGCAGGGGTTTACGGCGACGCGGCGATTGCCGCCATGTCCATCGTCTGCCGCTACGCGATGTTCATCAATTCCTCCGTCATCGGCTTCGGTCAGGGCTTCCAGCCGGTCTGCGGCTTCTCCTACGGCGCGGGCAAGTTCGGGCGCGTGCGCGAGGCCTTCTGGTTCTGCGTGAAGGTCGTGACCGTCATTCTGGTCGTGCTGTGCGTCATCTCCCTGCCGTTCTCCGGCCAGATCATCGCCCTGTTCCGCCGCGACGATCCGCAGGTCATCGAAATCGGCACCTTCGCCCTGCGTCTCCAGCTTCTGACCCTGCCGCTCTGGGGCTATATCACCATGTGCAACATGTTCACGCAGGCCATCGGCTACGGCGTGCGCTCCACGATCATCTCCACCGCGCGTCAGGGCATCTTCCTCATCCCGGCGCTGCTGATCTTCCCGCGCATCTTCGGTCTGCTCGGCATCCAGATCAGCCAGCCCGTCGCGGATATCTGCACGCTGGCGCTGTGCATCGCCATGATGAGCGGGATTCTGCGCCAGCTCAAAGCGCGCGAAGCGAACGCGGGCTGAGCCCGCCCCTTTGCCAAGGTTCGTAAAACATTCATCAAAAAAACAAGGCTGTCAAGCTAACAACACCGATATTTCAAGAAAAAAACCGGAGTATTGCGCCCGAAGGTTTCCAAAGGGCGACCGGAAAGCCCTTTGGTGGGGCGATGGGGCAAAGCCCCATATCCAAACAATGCTCAGGTATTTATTTCTCGAAATATTCGGTTTAAGCTTGACAGCCTTTTCCTTTCTTCGAGTAAAACCCCATCGGGAAACGCGCGTTACGCCTTACCCCACATACCCGATCAGCGTCTTGAGCGTGGCCAGCGCGCCTTCCACATGACTGCGCTCATAGCCGTGGGAGGCATACACGCCCGAACCGATCAGGCCGTGGCGGATATCGTAGCCCGCGCGGAGGGTCGCCTCCACGTCGCTGCCGTAGCGCGGATAGACGTCCACCGCGTAGGGCGCGCCCATCTTCTCCGCTGCCGCAATCAGCCCGCGCACCACGTCGTAATGATACGGGCCGCCGCTGTCCTTCGCGCAGATGGAAACCATGCGCTCATCGCAGGTCAGCCCCTCGCCGACGCAGCCCATGTCCACAGAGATGGCCTCCGTCACGCCCGCGGGCACGCTCGCGCTGCCGCCGTGGCCGACTTCCTCAAACGAGGTGATGTGCACATAGACCGCGCGCTCCGGCGTGATCTGCTCGTCCTTCAAATACTTCGCGTAGCCCAGCAGAATCCCGACGCTCAGCTTGTCGTCGAGGAAGCGACTCTTGATGTAGCCGCTCTGCGTCACGCGGGTGCGCGGCTCGAAGCAGACGTAATCGCCCGTGCGGACGCCGAGCTTCTTCACGTCCTCCGCGTCGGCCACCGGCTCGTCGAGCACGATTTCAACCGTGTCAAACGTGCGCTGCGTATCGGCGTATTTCTCGTTGACGTGGGTGGAAGCGTTGATGAGCTGCGCCGTGCCCTCGATCACGCCGTCGAACTTGGTGACGACGCGGCAATTCTCCGTCTCCACGTTTTCGGCGCGCAGGCCGCCGATGGGCGTGATTTTCAGCCGCCCATTCGCCTTGATCTGGCAGACCATGCCGCCAAGGGTATCCATGTGCGCCTCCAGCAGCAGGCCGTTTTCCCGATCCCGGCCGCCGAGACAGACGAGCACGCCGTCCTTTCGGGTCGTCTGCGGCGCATAGCCCAGCGCCTCAAACCGCGCCGCCACGTGCTCCGCCGCCTTTTTCGTCATGCCGCTCGGGCTGTCGATGGCCAACAGGTTTTTCGTCTCCTCGATGATAAACGCGCCGTATTCGTTCCAGTTCATGGGATGTCCTCCTTGTCACTCCGTCTTCAATTCCTGCACTTTATTGATGATGATGGAAATTGTGCCGTCCCCGTTCTCCACAACGGCGAAGCTGTTTTCGTCGTCCGCCAGTTCGCGCGGCAGGGTGATGGAAATGCCGGTATCCGTCTTGATCTTCACCCGCTGGAGCTGGGCGACGACGCGCTTATTCTCCACCGGGATGACGGGTTCGAGCTGCTCCTCCTGAATCTGGCGGGCGACCTGCTCGATGATCGCCTCGCGCTCGGGGTCGGAGCGGAAGACCTCCTCCGCCACGTCCTTCACGTCGATCACGCCCTTTTCCTCGATGGATTTGCTCATCGCGCGCTTGACCATCGGGGTCAGCATCGGGGTGTCCATCTCGGACGGCGCGGCCTCGGCAATCGCCTGCGCGACGGCCTGCACCGCCTCCTTGGTGGATTTCGTCTCCGCCATCGCAAAGAGCGCCTGCGCGAACAGCGCGCGGTTGCCCACGTTGGTCAGCACCTGCGCGTCCCGCAGGCGGATATCGCCGGTGGACAGGTTGACCACGAAGCCTGAGCAGCCCTTGCTGCCCGGCAGCGGGAGCACCGTGCCAAAGGGGACGACCTGCGTGCCGGTCGTTCCATCCTCGGCCACGTCGAGCCGATGCACCATCGCGCCGCGATAGGGGAGCTGCGCCACGCACAGGTGCGGGTTGCCGTCCTTCTCAAAGGAAAAAATCGCCATATCGAAACCCTCGCGCGGGATTTCGAGCGCCTGCATGGTCTCGTCCATGCTGCGCATCAGCGCGTCCGCCGCCTCCTGAAACGGCGTGAGGATGAAGCGGCGCAGCATCTCCTCCTGCGCGCTGTTCGGCTCCACGCAGGTCGTGCGGCTTCCGTCGGAGGCCATCAGCTTATCCGCCACGGTGGACAGATACGCCGCGGCCTCGTCGCCGGGCTTGCCCACCTTGTCGGGAAAAATCGGCGCCGTCTGGCTTCCGTCGTACAGATACAGCGCGGCGCGAGCGATAATGTTCATGCGTTTCTCTCCTTCAAACAAGCGAAAAATTCAAGCGGGCGATCAGGCCTGCTCCTCCGTCAAAATCCGCGACAGGCTCACCGTCAGGCTGAGCATCGGCGCAAAGAGCGGGTCATCCTCCATGCCCATGATGCGCTGAATCTTGCTCAGGCGGTAGCGCACCGTGTTCGGATGCTGAAACAGCGCCTTGGCGGCGGCCGCAATCTCCATGTTCTCCTTGACGTAGACCAGCGCCGTCTGTTCCAGATTGGTGTGGTTCTGCGCGTCGTATTCGCGGATGGCGGAGAGCACCCGACGGCAGCGGTCGCAGACGAAGGGGTTTTCGCTCATCGGGAACAGATAGGCGTAAAGCCCCAGCTCATGCGCGCCGAGCGCCGCCTTTCCGCAGAGCTTCGCCGCCCGCGCGGCATACACCGCCTCGCACATCGACGTGCCGAGCTGCGCGCGTGCCTCCCGCAAATCGCTCTGCCCGATGACGACAGCCTGCGCGTCAATGCCCGCGCGCGTCAGCATGTCGCCAAAACGCGCGCGCGCTTCCTCAGCGGTCAGTCCGTCCTCCTCGCGGCAAAGCGCCAGCATCATCCGCCGCCACTCGATGAACGTGCAGCGGCGCGCCGCGTCCGCGTCCGTCTCCAGCAGCGCGTAGAGCCTGTCGTCCAGCGAGACCACGCGCTCCTTGGGGTTGACGGCGTACAGCCGATAGCGCCCGTGCCCGACCGGGTCGATGCGCCGCGCGCGCTCCCGAGTCTGCTCCTCGGTCAGGTCGCCGCGCATCAGCGCGTCAACGTCCTGCTCGAAGCCGGAAAAATGCCGCTTGCCGCGGATGAGGTCGGTCACCTGCAAAATGACCTCCTCGATGTATGTGTCGTCAAAAAGAAACACGGGCGTACCCAGCCGGTTGGCCAGCGCGATCACCGACTGCGGCAGCTCGCTGAAATACGCCGTTTTCACCATCAGGCTCGCGATGCCCTGATTCATCAGCGCCTGAAGGGAGTGCGCCACGAGCTGCGCATCGCCGCGCGCGTAAGCCAGCGTGGTCACGACCAGATCGCCGCGGTAAAAATCCGGAAGCTGCACGCGGGAGGGGTCGTATTCAAACAAAACGGCCGCCGTCACGGTGCGCTCCAGTCCGTCCCGACCGGCGATCAGGCGCAAATGCTGAATGTCCTGAAGCCGAAACAGCTCTTTAATGTGAATCAAGCCCGTTCCCCTCCTGCGCTTTTTTGCGGATGAACCGCATATATTTTAGCATTTTTTGCTTTTTCCTGCAAGATAAAAGACGACCGGATTTCTTCTTCCGGTCGTCCCTTCGGCAGTCCGCCGCTTGGGCGGACTGCACAGCTTGTTGATATAAGTAAACTTGGCTTGGATAGCAAAATCAAGAAATTCGGCTATTCTTTCATTTGCGGGAAGGGCTATTCTCCCCCCCTTCGGGGGGAAAATAGCTTTTGGTCTACAGTCTGGGCAGTCCGCCGCTTGGGCGGGCTGCAAATTACATGGTGATCTCTTTCTTGCCGCTCACCTTGAAGAACACCGCCAGCGCGATGATCGTCGAGAACGTCAGGATGGCGGAAATGGCGGAAGCCACGCCGTCGTTGCCGCGGATGATCTGGGAATAGATTTCCAGCGTCATCGTCTTGGTCTTGCTCGTGTAGAGGATGATGGAGGTGGACAGCTCCGTGATAATCATAATCCACGAAAGGATTGCGCCGGAGATGACGCCGGACATCATCATCGGCACGGTGACCTTGAAGAAGGTCTTGAAATCCGACGCGCCGAGGTTGATGGAGGCCTCCTCGATGCTGGGCGAAATGTTGCGCAGGATCGCCGAGGAGGAGCGGATCGTATACGGCATACGGCGAATCGTATACGAGAGGATCATAATGAACGCGCCGCCCGTCAGCAGCAGCGGCTTTTTGTTGAACGTGGTCAGCAGCGCGATGCCGAGGATGGAGCCCATGACCGTCTCCGGGAACATGGAAACCACGTCGATCGCCGCGTTGAACACGTTGCGGCGGCGCACCACCACGTAGGAGACGAACAGCGACACCAGCACGATCACGAAAATCGCGGCGAATGCCAGCGCGTAGGTGTGCACAATGGAGCTGCCGACGGTGGAAAACGCCTCTTTATAGCTGCCAAGGCCGAAGCCGTCGGTGTAGAGCTTGCCGCTCGTGTTGCGGAAGGAGGAATAGATGACGTAGCACTGCGGCATGATGGCCAGCCCGACCAGAATGTAGCAGTACGCATGCGCGAGCACGTTCTTCACGCCGTGGAGCTTTTTCGCCTCGACGGGATGCAGCGCGCTCATGGAGAACACCTTGCGGTTGGCGATGTACTTTTGCAGCAGGAACACCGCCGTCGTAATCACAATCGCGATGATGGAAATTGCCGCGGCCATGCCGTCGCTCGAACCGATTTCGGAGAGGAACTCCTTGTAGACGACGACCGGCAGGGTGTTGTAGTTTTCGCCGATGAGCATCGGGGTGCCGTAGTCGGCGAACGTGCGCATGAACACCATCAGCGCGCCGGAGAGCAGCGTCGGCAGAATCAGCGGCAGCACGATCTTGAAGATCTTGCGCACGCCGGAGCAGCCGAGGCTCTCGCTCGCCTCGATCAGCGAATTATCCAGATTCTTGAACGCGCCGGAGACGAACATGAACACCAGCGAATAGAGCTGCAGGCTCATAACGATGACGCAGCCCTTGAAGCCGTAGATGTCGCCGAGCTTGAAGCCGAATGTGTTGAGCAGGAAATTGGTGATGGTTCCGTTGCGGCCGCAGAGCATGATCCATGCGTAAGCGCCGATGAACGGCGCGCTCATCGAGCTGACGAGAATCAGGATTTGCAGCGCGCCGGCGAAGCGAATCTTCACCGTGGACATGATGTAGGCCAGCGGCGTCGCCAGCAGCACGGTAATCAGCGTCACGGTCGCGGAGATCTTGAGGCTGCCCCAGATCGCGCGCTGATAATATTTCTTGTGGAAGACCTTGGCGAAATACTGCCAGGTGAAACCGCCGTCCTCGCCGATGACGCTCTTGCTGAGCATGCTGATAAGCGGATAGAGCAGGAACAGCATGTAGAAGATGCTGACGCCGACGGTGACGATCATCCACAGATCCCAGCGAATCTTTTTGCGGGGCGCTTTAGCGGACATCGTTCACAACCCCTTTCGTCAGGTTGGTCTTGCCGTCTGCGGTGAACACGTTGATCTTGTCCTGCTTGAGGGTCAGCTTGACCTTCGTGCCGTTGGGGATGATGCTGGAAATCGAGCTTTCCTCGACGATCTCGGCGTTGGTGCCGTCGTAGAGCTCCACGAAGTACGTCGTGTTCAGCCCGAGGAACACGCTGGAAACCACCGTCGCGTCGATGCCCTGCTGGCCGTCCGCCGCGAGCACAAACTCCTCCGGGCGAACCGCCACCAGCACATCCTCCGCCGGGGCGCTGCCGCAGTTGTCGTAGGGCGTCACGTAGCCGTTGCCGAAGTGCAGCGCGCCCTGCGCGTAGCGCGCGCTGAGCGTGTTGCTGCGGCCGATGAAGTTGGCGACAAACTGGTTCGCCGGGCGCTGATAGATGCTCTTGGGCGTGGAGACGTGCTGAATCACGCCGCCGGACATGACCGCGATGCGGTCGGAAACGGCCATGGCCTCCTCCTGATCGTGCGTGACGTAGATCGTGGTGATGCCGACGCTGTTCTGAATCTGGCGGATGGCATTGCGCATCTCGATGCGCAGCTTCGCGTCGAGGTTGGAGAGCGGCTCGTCCATCAGCAGCACGTCCGGCTTGATGACGATGGCGCGGGCGAGCGCGACGCGCTGCTGCTGGCCGCCGGAAAGGCGCTCGGGCAGGCGGTCGGCATACTGGGTGATCTTCACGGTCTCCAAAATCTCATCGACGCGCCGCTTGATCTCATTTTTCGGCAGATGGCGGTTTTCAAGGCCGAAGGCGACGTTCTCGCGCACGGTCATGTGCGGAAAGACGGCGTAATTCTGGAAAACCATGCCGATGTTGCGCTTGTTCGGGGCGATATCGTTGATGACCCTGCCGTTAAAGGCGATGGTGCCGCCCTCGATGGAGTTGAAGCCCGCAACCATGCGCAGCAGCGTCGTCTTGCCGCAGCCGGAAGGGCCGAGCAGCGTGAAGAACTCGCCCTCCCTGACGTCCAGATTCAGGTCGGGGATGATGACGTTCTCCCCATATTTCTTGACAATGTGCTCAAAATGAATCCCTACGCTCATATCCATTGATTCCTTTCGCGTTATTTTCCCGTTTAGCCGGGCCTTCGGCTCGTGCGCCTTCCGCCCTATAAAAAGCGAAGGCGCGGCCTGACGGCCGACGCCCTCGCCCGAAGGCATGTGGAATTACATGTCCATCATGATATCCTGAACCTTTTCCTTCAGCTCGGAGGTGTGGGCGATGACGTAATCGCTGTCCTCGTAGATGAGCTTGATGTCGGCCAGAGGGGTCATAACGTCGTTCTTATACTCAACCTCGCGCACGTTGCGGCTGGTGGTGTTTTCCGCCAGGAAGCGCTGCGCCTCTTCGGAGAGCATGAAATCGACGAACGCCTTGGCGTTCTCGACGTTCTTCGCGTTCTTGACGATACCGATCTGCGCCGGCAGGAACACGGTGCCCTCGACCGGGTAGACGACCTTGATGTTGGTCGCGCCGTCCTTAATCAGGGTGACGCAGGGGTCTTCGTAGGTCAGGCCGACGGCGTATTCGCCGTTGTAAACGCCCTTGTACACCGCGGAGGAGCCGCTGGTGATGGCGACCTGCTGACCGACGAACAGATCCTGCACATACTGCCAGGCCGCGTCATCCTCATAGCCGCCCATGGCGAGCAGCATGTTGGTGAGCTGGCAGAACGCGGAGGAAGAAGAAGCCGGATCGGCGGAAGCGATCTTGCCCACCAGCTCGGGCTGAAGCAGATCGGCGTAGCCGTTCACCTCGATGCCCATTTCCTTGAGCATGTCGGTGTTCACCAGCAGCACGGAGCCGTCGATGGTGTAGTTGGTGCAGTAGCCGCGGGTGTTCTTGTACGCATCCATCAGGTACTGATCCTGATCGGAGACGTAATCCTGGAACAGATCCGCGTTGGCCACGTAGTTGGCCAGCGAGCCGCCGTACATGAGATCGAAGGTGCTGTATTCCTGCGCGATTTCGCTGCCGATGCGCTTCATGCAGTCGCCCGTGCCGATGGACTCGACCTTGACCTTGATGCCCGTCTGCTCCTCAAACACCGGGATGATGGAGAGCAGGCCGTCGCTGTTCGGGGAGCAGATGTTCAGTTCGCCGTCGGCCAAAGCCAGCGCCGCGCCGCCGATGAGCATCATGGACGCCAAGGCGGCAGCAAGGAATTTTTTCATGGAAAGTTTCCTCCTTTTTGTTTTAGGCAGTGGATGGTTCGCTCATTGCCTTTGCGATTATTATATCACTTCACTTGGTTATGCACAACCATTATTTTACCGAAATTTTACACATCTTGCGCAAAAAAGTGAAAAACATTTGTAGCTCTGCCCCAACTTCCGGCCAACCCCCGCGTCCGTTCCTTCGTCCGCCGCGCGGTAAGATACAGAAAAGCTGCCGTTTTCCCGTTCGAAAGCAGCAGCTTTGGGTTTATCATTTTCCTTACAGCGCGAACAGCAGAATCGCCAGGATGTGACAGACGCTGCCCAGAATCACAAACACGTGGAACACGCAATGCATGAACGGCTTGGTCTTGCCCTTGCCGTAGAGCACCGCGCCCACCGTATACAGCAGCCCGCCGCCCAGAATCAGCAGGAAGCCGCCCCAGCCGATGGCCTGAATCAGCAGCGGGAGCTTGAAGACGATGCACCAGCCGATGGCCATGTAGCAGACCATCGAAAAGACCTTGTATTTGTTGAGGTCAATCGCCGTGAACGCAATGCCCACCGCCGCCAGCGCCCAGACAATGCCCATCAGCACCCAGCTGGCCACCGGGTCAATCGGCCGCATCGCGCTCAGCAGCAGCGGCGTATACGTGCCCGCAATCAGCACGTAGATCGTGCAGTGGTCAAACACCTGCATCACGCGCTTGCCAAGGCCGGGCTTGAGCCCATGGTAGACGCTGGACATCGTATACAGCAGGATCATCGAAACGCCGAACACGATCGATCCGGCCAGACCGAATCCGTTGTGGTGCAGCGCGGAAACGATGATGCACAGCACCAGCCCCGCGACGCCCACCGCGCCGCCGACAATGTGGCTGATCATGTTGAACAGCTCTTCGTTTTTCGTGTAAACCGGCATTTCGCGATCCATGAGTTTGGTGCGTGTCATCGCGTTTCCCCCTTCGAACAATTCATCTAGTATTGAAAACTAGATTGTAGTTTAGCACGTTCGTCAGGGAATGTCAAGGGGTTTGCGAAACTCCTTTCGAGACAGAAAAACCGGATCAAAACATCGGCGCTCAAACAAACCTCCCGCCTGATCCGTCCCTCCTCAGGCCTTTTCAAATTCGCGCGCAACGCGCTGCAAGAGCTGGCGAATCGGCAGATGCTGTGGGCAGGCTCGCTCGCACTTGCCGCATTTCACGCAGTCCGATGCCCTGCGTCTGGGCGCGGTGTGCGCCGCGTAATCGGCGTTTCCGTCAGGGTGCATCTGCCTGTCGTTCATCGCCGCGAACAGCTCCGGGATGGCGATGTGCTTCGGGCATCCGTCAACGCAGTAGCGGCAGCCCGTGCAGGGAATCAGGTTCCCGCCGCTTAAAATCGCCCGAACGCGGCCGATGGCGGCCTTTTCGCACTCATCGAGCGGCCGGAAATCCCGCATGAACGAGAGGTTGTCCCTCATTTGCTCCATGTTGCTCATGCCGGAGAGCACCATCATCACGCCGGGGAAGCCCGCCGCAAAGCGAATCGCGTAGCTCGCCGCGCTTCCGCCGTGCAGCGCGTCCAGCTCGGCCTTCGCGCTTTCCGGCAGGTTGACCAAATTGCCGCCCTTGACCGGCTCCATGACGATCACCGGCTTGCCGTGCTTCACGCAGACCTCGTAGCATTTGCGGCTCTGCACCTTCGGGTCGTCGTAATCCGCGTAGTTGAACTGGAGCTGCACCGCCTCGATCGCCGGATACTCCGTCAGAATCTGCTCCAGCACCTCCGCGCTGTCGTGGAAGGAGAGGCCGACGTGGCGAACCCTGCCCTCCGCCTTCAGCGCAAACGCCGTCTCATACGCGCGGCAGGCCTTGAAGTGGCCGTAGTTCTTCGTGCTCTGCGCGTGCATCAGGTAAAAATCGAAATACGTCACGCCGCAGGCTTCGAGCTGGCTTTCAAACAGCGGCCGGATGTCCGCCTCGGTCTTAAAAAAGCTCCCCGTCAGCTTATCCGTCAGCACGTAGCTTTCGCGCGGATAGCGGCTCGTCAGGCAAGCCTTGAGCGCCTTTTCGCTCTCGCCCTGAAGATAGCCGTGCGCCGTATCGAAGTAGTTGAAGCCCGCCTCCAAAAACGCATCGACCATCCGTCCGGTTTCCTTAAGGTTCACGCTTTCCCCGTTCATCGGCAGGCGCATGCAGCCAAAGCCGAAATTCTTCTTGATGTTGTCCATCCTGTACGCCCTTTCAAAGCCCTGTTTCGTTGTGCGAATTCCCCTCTATCATACAACCTGACCTCGGCCTCAAGTCAAGCCTTTTGGGCCATTTTCTTCGCGCGGTCGTGCCAAAAAGAAAAACCCCCTGCCAACGGCAGGGGGCTGAATTTCCGGGAAAGGGAAATTACTTGACTTCGACCTTCGCGCCCGCTTCTTCGAGCTTCTTCTTCATGGCCTCGGCCTCTTCCTTGGAAGCGCCTTCCTTCAGGGTCTTCGGAGCGCCTTCGACGATGTCCTTGGCTTCCTTCAGGCCCAGGCCCGGCACGACCTCACGGACGGCCTTGATGATGGCGACCTTCTTGGCAGCGTCGAAGCCAGCCAGAACGACGTCAAACTCGGTCTTCTCCTCAGCGGCAGCGGCCGGAGCGCCAGCGACGCCAGCAGCGGCAACCGGAGCGGCGGCGGAAACGCCGAACTTCTCTTCGAGGGCCTTCACGAGCTCAGAAGCCTGGATCAGGGTCAGGCTTTCGATAGCGGAAACGATCTCATTGATTTCCATGGTAAGTTACCTCCATTATTGTAGATTTGTTTGGTTTGAAGATGCCGTCTATCCGGCTGTCTTTTGCAGATTACTGCTCGCCGGCTTCGGCCTTCTTGTCGGCAATCGCCTGAATGACGTAAGCCAGAGCGGTCGCCTGAGAATTGAGGCAACCCATGATCTTGGCGATGAGCTGCTCACGCGGCAGGATATCGGCCAGAGCCTTGACCTCTTCCACGCTCTGCACAGCGCCGTCCATGATGCCGGCCTTGATGGTCAGCGGGGACGTCTTCTTGTCCTTCTCAGCGGCGGTGATGAACTCCTTGATGAGCTTCGGAGCGGACACCGGATCGCCGTTGCCGAAAACGAAAGCGTTCGGGCCTTCGAGAATCGCGTCGTCGATCTTGATGCCCTTGTTCTCCAGCGCGCGCTTCATCAGCGTGTTCTTGAGAACGCAGTAATCAACGTTCGCCGCGCGGCACTTGGCGCGCAGGGCGGTGATGGCCTCCACGGTCAGCGCTTTATACTCGACGATGACGATGGACTCGGCCTTCTCGATCTTCTCCTCGATTTCGGAAACAACGACTTTCTTCGCTTCAAAATTCTTGGACATGTCATTTTCCTCCTTCCCGAAAGGTTTCGGAAAAGAAAAGCCCCTGCGCTGGGCGCAAGGGCAGAAAACCGTTTTCACGGAAAAATCGCACTCGCACCTCGGCTGGCGGAAAACCCTTTATGACGCGCAAGCGCGTGACCAACTGTCTTAGGCACAGAACTTTTCAATTCACGGGTGCTATCATATCATATTTATCCGGGATTGTCAACGATTTTTACGGAATTTTATAGCCGGTGACTTCAAAAATCGCGTTTTGACCCATTTCCTCCGTGATATAGGGCGCAAGCGCTTTCCATGCGGAAAAACGGCCGTCCTCCAACAGACCCGGATGGTCTGCCACGCTGTCTTGCAGCGCATCGAGCATGCGCCCTTCCGAATCGGTGACGATGACGCTGAGCACCGTAAAACCCTTGGGATCAAACGCATCCGTCGTTTCCAGATGCAGTTTTCCGTCCGCAATCCACGCCTTTGCCGCTTCAACGTTTTCCAGATGTCCCTTTGTTTCAGAAGCAACCCGTGCGTCAAACCGAACCTGCAAGCGCGCTGCCTGCCGGATTTTTTTAGCGACCGCGCTCAAGCCGGCGGGCGATACCGTTTTTTCGACGGTTTCCTTGGTTTCCCAATCGGCGATCCACGTTTTCACTTCATCCGTTCCCGCAAAGAGCACCACCCGTTCGCCCGGCCGAACCGTTCTGTTCGTCTTCCAAAATGCGCCGTCGATGGCAGGCACGCTCCAGCGTGCCAGTTCTTCCTCCCGCGCGTTGCAGGCGATCAGCCATGTGTCGTCAATGGTGATTGCCTCCTCCGACACGTTTTCCAATTCGACAAGAACAGACCATCGTTCGCCCGCATCATCCCACGGAATGACGGATTGGCGCGTGACCTTAAACCCCTTCGGCTTGGTTTGAATGGCTTGATTTGCGGCTTCCTGTTCGGTCAGACATTCTTTGGAAAGGCAGACGTTAAACATCGTCCCCGCCATGCCCGACGCGCAAACGCACAGCATCATACACAGCGCTCCCGCAAAAAACAGTTTTTTCATTTTCTTTTCCTCATTTCGTAATGAAATGGTTTTTTACTTCATCTTCCCGTTTCCGGAAGGCGGGAAGCCGTGCAAAGAATTTGAAAAATCTGTTTCGCGCGAAAAAGTGTCTGCGGCCTCACGGCGGTGAGAATAGGTTATGGAACCATCCTATACCCCACCGAGCCCGTCTCCGCGTTATCCTCCTGCTCAAGCGTCACCCAGCTTCCGATGCGCTTTTCAAACGTCCATGTTTCGCCCGCGAGCAGCTGCTCGCCCTCGTCCAGCGACGCATTGAATCCGTCGAGCAGCATCCCCTGCGCGTCCGTCGCCCAGATGCTCACGTATCCGTCGGCTTCACCGCCGTCGTCCGCGTCCTTTGTCAGCGTCGCCACGAAATAGTGGTCGCGCAGCTCCGCGTCCGCGTCCTGTTCTTCGGCGGTTCGCGTCGGCGCCTGCTCGATGTTCAGCCAGATTTCAAACCGTTCCGCCCCGTCCATCGCCCCCGGCTCGATCTCCGCGCTCAGGAGCGATTTTCCGCCCGCCAGCAGCGCCGGGCTGACGCTCATATCCACAGCGGTTTCCAGCCGCTTCCCATCCGCGTCAAAACCGACGAGATACGCGCCGTCCACGTGCATTTCCTCCGCGCTTTCCGCCAGCACCAGCAGCATCCGAATGCCGCCCGCCTCGTCCACGTCGGTCAGCGTCTGCGCCAGAACGCGGAGCTTCCCCGTCTCGTCGAGGATATTCCGCTGTGCCGCCTGCTCAAGGGTCAGCGTCTGCGCGTCGATGGGCAGCGTCATGCGCGTTTCGTTCTCCGGGGTGATCTGCGCGACCTGAACCGTCCGGTTCTCCTGCAATTCTTCAAGCCTCTTGGTGTGGTCGTTGCCCGAAAGCCCCAAGACCGTCGCCGTGCCGCCGAATACGAGCACCGCCGCCAGCAGCGCCGCGACCGCCGCGCTCCGCTTGGGCGCGCGCTTTTGGGAATGCAGCCTCTCGCGGATCGCGCGCAGGTTCTGCGCCGCGTGCGTCTCCTCCTTCGCGCCGCTCAGCTCGGCCAGCAGCGCTTCGCAGGCGTTCACCGCGTCCATATCGACGTCCGCCGGCGCTTTGCGCAGCTCGCCGTCGATTTCCGCCCGCAGCGCCCTTCGCGCGTCGTCCGCACCGAGCGCCCCGTCCTTGATTTTCCGGCGCAGCATATCCATTTTTTCTTCGATGCTCACGCTGTTCCCTCCATCCGATATCCGATGTCTCCTATCCGATATTCCGTCCGTCATGTCCGCTCGTCCTCGGCCAGCCGCCGCGCCTTCTTTCTCAGCCGCGCCAGCGCCGTCCGAATCGCGCCGATGGTCGTGTTCTGCCTTTTCGCCAGCTCTTCACAGCTCACGCCGTCCACAAAATGCGCCTGAACCAGCCCTTTTTCCCGCTCGTTGAGCGTGTCCAAAACCCGCTCAAGCGTTTCCCGGCTGCCGATTCTGTCGGGCAGCGCGTCGATGGCCGTCATCAGCTCCCTCTCCGTCAGCGCCGCGTCATCCTCCAGCGGCACATGCCGTTTTTGCCGTCTTCGGTAGGTGTTCAGCGCCGTCATCAGCCGATACCGGCAGACCTTGAACAGCCATGCCTCGATATACGGCGCATCCTTCAGCGTGTCGTATTCCTCGTAGGCCTTCAGAAACGTCTTCTGGACGCTGTCGTCCACCAGATCGCGGTATTCCCCCCGGTGCCGCACGTAGTTCAGGCTCGCCCGTTCCAGCTTTCCCGCGTATTGCAGGTACAGCGATTCGATAAACGCCTCTTTTTCTTCCTTCATCGCGCCTACGCCCCTTTTGCCCTTCTATATGGAATAGCGCGCGAGCCGCCAAAACGATACGCCCTTTTGCGATTTTTTATATTTCTTCGATTCGGTATGCCCAAGCCTCGCAGGTCAGCTCACCCGTGCCGATTTCCAGCGTCGCGCTGTCCTCCAGCCTTTTGCGCCAGATGACGCTGCTGCCCGGCAAAAGCCCCATGTCTTCCGTGGCGTATGCGCTTTGCATCATCGCGTCGAGGATTCGCCCGTCCGCGTCTTCGAGAATCGCGCCGCAGACCGCGCCGTAGAGCGTTTCTTCCGTCGTGTTCGTCAGCTCCACGCAGAGGTATTGCCCCTCCCGCCACGCGCGAACGCCGTCCAGCCGCGTCCAGCGCGTGTAGGCGCGCGTGCTCGTCTCGACGGTTATCTCGATGCCGCTCACCTTGCCGATATCCTTCGTAAAGTCGTACATCCATTCGCTGACGATCATCGTCTCTCCGGGCTCGATCACATCCGGCAGATGGCTGACATAACGCTCCTCGTGCAGCGCCTTCCCGTTCGCGCCGACCGCCTTCATCTGCACCGTCTGAATCGGCAGCCGCTTCCCGCTGACGTTGCGCAAAACGGCGTAGATGTGCGCCTCGGCGGCGTGCTCGTTTTCCAAAATCACGCCGTATTGCTCGACCGTCAGCCGCTCGTCCGCGCACGTCACCCGAACATCCCGCGGGATGCTCGCTTCCGCCGAATCCCCGCCGTCCATCATCTGCATCCAGATCGGCTTGAGAAAATCCAGCCCGTCCGCCGAAGCCGCCGCGCCGGTCAGCAGCAAGGCGGCCAACAGCGCGCAAATTCTCTTTTTCATCGTTTTCCCCTCAATCAGAAAGAGACCTGCCCCCTTCCTTCTCTTCGGCTCAGCCTTTCATGCGAAAAGCCGATAGCCGGAAGGAGGCGCGGCAAGTCTCTCTCGTGTATGCGTCTTTAATCCAGCTCGTGCAGCGCGTATACCGTCGCGTTGCCGCTCTCAAGCGTCGTGTCGTTTTCGTAATCCCGAACGGTTGCGCGCAGGATCATCGTGCTGCCGGGGAAGATGCCCGTCGCGTTGCCCGTGCTGACCCTGCACACGTCCAGCAGCCTGCCCTCGTCGTCGTCCACCGCGATCACTGCAGAAACGCCGTAGATATCGGTGTCCAGCGTGTTCTCGACCAGCGCATACGCGATGCTGTCCATCATCATGCCCTGCGCGTCGATCTTCTGGTATTCGGTGTAGCTGCTCGTTTCGCTCTCCACCGTCACCGCGAAGCCCGCGATCTCGTCAATCGGGGTCTCAAAGCCGTAGAACCAATCCCAGATGAACATGCTCTCGCCGTTTTCCACCATGTCCGGCGCGCAGTTAGAATAGCTCTCCTCTTCAACGACCTCGCCCGCCGCGTTCAGCGCCGAAACGGTCGCGCCGCGGGGATAGAGCGTCCGGCCGCTGACGTTCTTGACCTCGATCATCACGTTCGCTTCTCTGGAATACTTGTCCTCGGTCAGATAAGTGGAGGAACGCACCTTCTGGAAAAAGGGATCCTCGATCTTCACCGGCTTGCCGTAGCTGCTCTCGTCCTCGCTCTGCGCCGCCGGGGTTTCCGGCTCCGCCGTCTGCGTCTGCACCGTGCCGCCCTTCAGCCTGCTGGTGAAATCCTTGAGGCTGTTCGTCTCTTCCGCCATCGCAAACGCCGCGCTCAGGCTCATCGCCAAAACGAGCGCCAGGGTCATTCTTCTTTTCATTGCCGTTCGCACCTTCCTTGTAAAAAAATTTTCGGTTCTCTTTTCTTTAGGATAGCACCGCAGCCTGCCGCTGTCAATTAAAAAATCCGCACAGACCGAAATCTGCGCGGATTTTACGCTCTTTTACAAATTAGAACTTGAGCGGGTTGACCTTGATGCCCGGGCCCATCGTGGAAGACAGGACGACGGAACGCAGGTAAATGCCCTTGGCCGCGGCCGGCTTGGCGCGGTTGATGGCGTTCATCAGCGCGGTCAGGTTGGCCGTGAGCTGCTCGGCGGTGAAGGACTTCTTGCCGATCGGGCAGTGGATGATCGCCTGCTTGTCCAGACGATACTCGACCTTACCAGCCTTGATCTCGCTGATGGCCTTCGCCACATCCATGGTGACGGTGCCGCTCTTCGGGTTCGGCATGAGGCCCTTCGGACCGAGGACGCGGCCCAGACGGCCGACAACGCCCATCATGTTCGGGGTCGCGACGACGACGTCGAAGTCGAACCAGTTTTCGCCCTGAATCTTCGCAACCAGCTCCTCAGCGCCGACGTAATCCGCGCCGGCCTCCTCGGCGGCCTTGGCCTGCTCGCCCTTGGCGAACACGAGGACGCGAACCTTCTTGCCGGTGCCGTGCGGCAGCACGACAGCGCCGCGAACCTGCTGGTCGGCCTGACGCGGATCGACGCCCAGACGCACGGAGATCTCCATGGTCTCGTCGAACTTGGTCTTCGCGGTCTGCAGGGCGAGCTTCACGGCCTCGTCCGGATCATACAGCTTGCTGCTTTCGATGAGCTTCGCGCTCTCGAGATACTTCTTGCCATGCTTCATGTTTATGTTCCTCCTTGTGGTACAAACGGCTTAAAATCCTCCCACAGTTTCCGGCCTGCTTAACGCAAGCCGCCTCGCGCGGCAAGCCGCGCTTTTCACCGCCTGTTAGGCGTCGGCGACAGTCACGCCCATGGAGCGGGCGGTACCCTTGACCATGCTCATCGCGGACTCGATGTTGGCAGCATTCAGGTCGGGCATCTTCTTCTCAGCGATCTCGCGGACCTGCGCCTGCGTGAGCTGGCCAACCTTGGTCTTGTTGGGCTTGCCGCTGCCGGACTCGAGACCCAGCGCCTTCTTGATGAGCACCGGGACCGGCGGGGTCTTGGTGATGAAGGTGAAGGAACGGTCGGAGTAGACGGTGATGACGACCGGGATGATCAGGCCGACATCGTTCTTGGTGCGCTCGTTGAACTCCTTGCAGAAGCCCGGGATATTGACACCGTGCTGACCGAGCGCCGGGCCGATAGGCGGCGCAGGATTGGCCTTACCGGCCTGCACCTGCAGCTTGATCATGCCAGTTACTTTCTTAGCCATGGTAATAATCCTCCTCAATCTGTGGTCACGCGGAACATGATGTTCCTCCCACGTCCGGTCTGCCGCTAAAAGCAGACCGGGCTGACGCCCATCTCTTGGCGAAATGAGCCTTTTCAACAACCGGGGGTCGCCCGGGGGTTGTCTGTTTCGTCTTTCCGGAGCGGGGGCTTACAGGCGCTCCACCTCGGAAATGTCGTACTCCACCGTCGTCTTGCGGTTGAGGATCTCGATGGAGACCTTGACCTTGTGCTCCTCGGCGTTGATCTCCTCGACCGTGCCGATGGCGTTCTCCACGCTGCCGCTCTTGATCCGAACGTTGTCGCCCGGCTCAAGGTCGATGCGGATGGTGCCCTGGCAGCTGGTCATTCTCTCATATTCCTCGTCCGTCAGCGGAATCGGCTCGCTTCCCGGGCCGACAAAGCCGGTCACGCCGCGCGTGTTGCGCACGACATACCAGCTCTCCGTCGTCTTGATCATCTTGACCAGAACGTAGCCGGGAAAGAGCTTGTGCTGAATGGTATGAGGCTTGCCATTGCGGATCTCGACGACTTCCTCAATCGGCACGGTGACTTCCTGAATCAGGTCGCCCATGCCGTTGTTTTCCACCGTCTTGACGAGATCGTTGGCGACTTTGTTTTCGTAGCCCGAATAGGTATGCACAACATACCACAGGGCCTTCTCGTCCGCCATGTTAACCCTCCTGTGGTCAGGCCTTACAGCTCAATGAGCTTCTTGACCAGGAACGAGGAACCGGTATCCAGCAGACCGACGACGATCGCCAGCACCACGACAAACGCGATGACGACGATAGAGTAATTGATGAGATCCTTCTTGGACGGCCACGCGACCTTCTTCAGCTCAGCCACCATGTTCTTGAACGCATCGGAAATGCGGCCAGGCAGGGCGATGATCCAATTCTTCGCGCGGGTGAAGAAACCGGGCTTTTCGGTGTTCTTCGCGCCTTTGTTTTCAGACATCTCTTTCACATCCTTGTCCGTCTTGTCGCGTGAATTAGCGGGTTTCCTTGTGAACCGTGTGCTTCTTGCAGAAACGGCAGTACTTGCTCATTTCGATACGGTCCGGGTTGTTGCGCTTATTCTTCATCGTGTTGTAATTGCGTTGCTTGCACTCCGTGCAGGCCAGCGTGATCTTCACGCGCACACCAGCAGCAGCCATACAAGACACCTCCTTCTCAAAAAGCGGACTTCTTCAGTCCGTCAAACATGCTTGCATATTGTACACCCGGCGGCCATGCTTGTCAACCGTTTTTTGCAAGTTTTTTTGAATACTTCTGGTCTCCTTCTGTTTTCTCCCGTTTTCTCCGTTTTTCTCTGTTTTTTAATTCCAACACCCGAAAAAATTCAGATAAAACAAGCCCCGGCGCGCCGCGCCGAGGCTTGTATGCGTCATTTCGTTTCGGCGTCCACGCCGAGCGCGTACAGGGTCTGCTCGTCCGCCTGCGCGATAATCATGTAAACCGTTTCGCCGTCCTTCGCGCAGAGCATCGCGTTTTCCCCGCTGCGCGCGTATACCGCGTCCGTTTCGCCGATGGCGAAGCCCGTGACGAGCTGCGCCTGCCAGCCCTCCTGTTTCATCCGCTCGATGTAGGCCGCCGGGCTGGCGGTGATCGCCTGCGCCCGCGTGCCGTCCGCCAGAAGGTACGTCCGCGTCAGCACGTCGCACAGCTTTCCGCCCATTTGAACGCGCTCGCGGCTTTCGCCTTCCATTTCGCCGCTCCCCAGCGCCAATGTCTTCGCCGGTTCGGCCTGCTTCGCCTGCGCGCCGTCCGTCCTGTCCGCGAGCTGGTAGACCATCGTGCCGTAAAACACGGCGCACAGGATCAGCGCGCAGACCGCGCCCAAAAGCGCCATCAGCGCACCGGTCAGTCGGCTTTTCCTTTTCTTTCCGCTCATGCCTTGCCTTCGCCCGCGATATAATCGACAAACTGCCTCGCAATCCGCGGGGAGCATCCGTTGTGGCTCACCGTCCACGCGCGGGCGCGCGGCATCAGCTCGTCCCAGTCGTATTCCGCCCCGCGCGCATCCAGCAGCGCGCGGCAGATCGTGAAGTATTCCTCCTGCGTCGGCGCGGAGAACGTCAGCCGCAGGTCAAAGCGATCCGCCAGAGAGAATTTTTCCTCCAGCGTGTCGCGTTCATTCACGTCGTCCTGCCGTTCGGAGAAGCGCTGGCGCACGATGTTGCGGCGGTTGCTCGTCGCGTAAACCACGACGTTCGACGGGCGCGCCTCGAGGCCGCCCTCCAAAACCGTCTTGAGCGCCGTGTATTCCGGGCAGGAATCGTTGAACGCCAGATCGTCCACAAACACGATGAATTTCCCCGGCTGCTCGCGCAGGATGGAGAAAATCGTCGGCAGATTCGTCAGCTGCGCCAGCGGCACCTCGACGATGCGCAGCCCCTCCAGCCAGAAGCTGCTCAGCAGCGCCTTGACCGTCGCGGATTTGCCCGTCCCCTTGTCGCCGTAGAGCAGGATGTTGCAGGCCTGCCGCCCGTCGAGCAGCCGGCGCGTGTTTTCCACCAGCGCGCCGCGCTCCCGCTCGTAGAGCACCATGTCCTCCAGCCGGATCGGGTCCGGCTCGCGGATGCCGCGCAGCCCGAGCGGATATTTTTCGCTCTCGCCGACCCACGTGCTGCCCGGACAGCGGGCAAACAGCCCCGTGCCCTGCTTTCGGAAAAACGCCGCCGTCATGGTCACACCTTCCCGGCTCAGCATCATTTTGGATAGCCGCGGGTCGCCCATTTCGCTGCCCAGCGTCGGTTCCCAGACGGGCAGGCGCGCCGCCGTCTGCCCGCTCATGCCCGCGCGTTCGCACAGCAGCAGGAACATTGCCGGTTCAATCGCCGTCAGCCGCCCCAGCGCGTCCAGATCGTTGGCCAGCGCGTTGGTCAGGCTGTAGGGCAGCACGTCCATCCGCGCGCAGAGCAGCGCCGCCGGGCTTTCCTCAAACAGCACCGCCTCCAGCGCCTCGCGCGCGAAGCCGCCGCGCCCGTGCGCCGCCGCGTCCAGCCATGCGTCGTAAACGCGGCAGTAGGCCGCCGTCAGCGCCGCCTCGTCGGCGTTGTCCTTCGCGCAGGCGCGGCACAGATCGACCAGCGCCGCCATCGCCCTGTTTCGGAGCGTATGGCGCAGCGCCGTCATGCAATCCAGATCGAGCAAAAGCCCGCGAAGCTGTCCGATGTCCATAGGCGTTCCCCTTTACATCCTCTCCGGCGCTTCCACACCGATCAGATATAGCCCCGTCTTAATCACGTCGCGAACCGCGCGGGTCAGGTTCACGCGCGCCGCCGTTCCGGCCGGGTCGCTCTCATCCATGATGCGGTGCTCGAAGTAATATTTGTTGTAGGCCTGCGCCAGCTGGGTCGTGTGGCGCGTAATCATCGACGGCTCGCTCTGCTCCATCGCCTTGCGAACCACCTGCGGGAAGTGCGAAATCAGCATCAGCACATCCTGCGCCTCGTCGTCGGTGATCACGCTGTAATCCGGTTCGGCCGCCGCGAACGCCTCCGCCTTGCGCAGCACGGAGCAGCAGCGCGCGTGCGTATACTGCACATACGGGCCGGTCTCGCCGTCAAAGTTCAGCGCGCGCTCCCAGCGGAAGTCGATGTCCTTGTTGCGGTCGTTGTGCAGGTCGAAATAGACCACCGCGCCCACGCCGACCTGACGCGCCACCTCGTCCTTGTTGGGCAGGTTCGGGCTCTTCTCCTCGATGATCTCGCGCGCCTTCTCGACCGCCTTGTTCAGCAGATCCTCCAGATAGACGACGTAGCCCTCTCGGGTGGACAGCGCGCGCCCCTCGTAGCTGACCATGCCGAAGGAGACGTGCTCCATGCCCTTGTACCAGTCGTGCCCCATCAGCTCGATGATCTTGAAGAGCTGCTTGAAGTGCAGGTTCTGCTGATAGGCCACCACGTACAGGCACTTGTCGAAGTGATAGGTGTTGTGGCGGTAGAACGCCGCCGCAAGGTCGCGGGTGATGTAGAGCGTCGCGCCGTCGCTGCGCAGGATCAGCGCCGGGGGCATGCCGTAGGCCTCCAGATCGACGACCTGCGCCCCCTGAGACTCAATCAGCAGCCCCTTCTCGCGCAGCTCCTCGACAACCGGCGCCATCTTGTCGTTGTAGAAGCTCTCGCCCGCGTAGGAATCAAACGACACGCCCAGCAGGTCGTACACGCGCTGCGTGTCCTTGAGCGTGACCTCCTTGAACCACGTGAAGATCTCCATGGCTTCCTTGTCGCCGTCCTCGATCTTCTTGAACCACGCGCGGCCCTCGTCCTCCAGCTCCGGGTGCTGCTCCGCCTCGTGGTGGAAGCGGACGTACAGATCGACCATCGCCTGCACGCCGCCCTTCTCGACCTCCTCGCGGTTGCCCCACTTCTTGTAGGCGCAGATCATCTTGCCGAACTGCGTGCCCCAGTCGCCCAGATGGTTGATGCCCACGGTCGTGTAGCCGTTGAAATCATAGATGCGCTTGAGGCTGTTGCCGATCATCGTCGTGGACAGGTGGCCGATGTGGAAGCGCTTGGCGATGTTGATGGAGGAATAATCCAAACACACCGTCTTGCCCTTGCCGATCTCGCTGGAGCCCCAGCGCCCCGGATGGGCGAGCACCGCCTCCACGATATCGCGCGCCAGCCCGCCGCGGCGGAGGAACACGTTCAGATAGCCGCCGACGACCTCCACGTGGTCGATCTCCTCGCAGGCGACCTTCTCGGCCAGCTTGCCCGCGATCATCTGCGGCGCGCAGCGCATCACTTTGGAGAGGCGGAAGCACGGCAGCGCGTAATCGCCCATCTTTTTATCCGGCGGGGTTTCGATCATCGCGCAGATGTCCTCGCAGCCGAGACCGCAGTTTTCAAAGCAGCACTTTGCCGCCGCGGCGATGTATTCCGCGACCTTGAGTTTCATATCCATGGAACCAATTCTCCTTTATCATCCGTCCGGGTGTGGATTTTCTTTACTGTTTACGTTTTATTGTAACAGATGCAAGGCCAAAACACAAGGGCGCGCCCTCCGCGCCGCCGTCAACTTTTTGCATTTTTCCGGTTGACAGCCGGCGCGCCGCATGGTACACTGTTCCCCGTCAACTTTATTTTGATTTTGAGTTTACAGAAGGAAGGTTCGTCCCATGTCCGAAAACGCCGCTTCTTCCCGCCGCACGGCGACGCGCAGCCTCGTGCTCTGCGCCCTGATGGCCGCGCTGACCGCGATTTGCTCCCAGATTCAGATTCCCCTGCCGATGGTTCCGATCAACCTCGCGCTGTTCGCCGTGCATCTGAGCGGCGCGCTGCTGGGCTGGAAATACGGCGCGCTCTCCATGGTCGTCTACGCGCTGCTGGGCGTCATCGGCGTGCCGGTGTTCGCGGGCTTCGGCAGCGGCCCCGCGGTGCTCTTCGGCAAGACCGGCGGCTATATTCTGGGCTACATCCTCTGCGCGCTGATCGTCGGCGCGCTCTCCCATAAGTTCGCGTTCAATTTCAAAACCCTCTGCCTGTCCATGGTGCTCGGCGTAGCCGTCTGTTATGCATTCGGCACGATCTGGTTCATGGCGGTCACCGGCCTGAATCTGGCCACCAGCATGAGCTACTGCGTCATTCCGTTCCTCCCCGGCGACGCGGTGAAGATTCTGCTCGCCGCCTTCCTCGCGCTGCGCCTGCGCAAGCCGCTCGCCGCGCAGGGCTTCGCGGCCTGACGCGCTTCCGTTTCGCTCCTTAAAAGGGCTGTCAAGCTAGCTTGGCAGTCTTTTTGAGTTTACAGCAATCATTGAGCAAAAAGCAAATTCCACACAAAACACCGTATAGGCGCGACGTATTGCTTAGACGGGAAATAACCTGCTCAAAGAGAGCTCCCTCTTCGAGGGAGCTGGCACGGCGCAGCCGTGACTGAAGGAGTTCGGTGGGCGCCCACGTTTTGTGCAGAATTTGTTCAATTATTGTTATCTATCCTGCACTCAGCACTCCACGGCGACCTTAATCACGCCGTCCTGCCTGTTTTCAAAAAGCGCGTAGGCCTCTTCGATTCGGCTCAGCGGATAGGTGTGGGTGATCAGCGGCTCGGTGTCTATCTGCCCCTGCGCGATCAGCCTGAGCGTCTCCTCGCAGTCGCAGCCGTCCACGCCGCCGGTTTTGAACGTCAGGTTCTTGCCGTACATCTCGGGGAGTGGCAGGCTCTGCGCCTGATTGTACAGCGCCACCACCGTCACAATCGCGTTGGGGCGGGCACATTCCCACGCCAGGCGGAACGTCGATTCCGCCCCCGCGACCTCCAGCACGACGTCCGCGCCGCCGTGGTCGCTGTTTGCGCGGACGAAGTCCGCACATTCCTCCGGCAAAACCGTCAGCACGCCGGGATAATGCGCGTGGATAAAGCGAATCCGGTTTTCGTCCTTTTCGCATACCACGATGCGCTTGGGGCGCTTGAGCATCACGCAAAGCAGCGTGCACAGCCCCGTCGGCCCCGCTCCGATCACCAGCACGGTATCCTCCCGCGTGATGTCGGAGATGCGCGCCGCCCAGTACCCGGTGGCCAGCACATCGCCCACCAGCAGCGCCTGTCGATCCGTCACGCCGTCCGGAATTTTGTTCAGCCCCTGATCCGCAAAGGGCACCCGCACATATTCCGCCTGCCCGCCGTCTATGCGGCAGCCGAGCGCCCAGCCGCCGTTTTGATCCGTGCAGTTGTTGACATAGCCCTTTTTGCAGAAAAAGCACTCGCCGCAAAACGTTTCCACGTTGACCGTCACGCGATCCCCCGGCTTGACATGGGTGACCCCGCGCCCCACCGCCTCGACAACGCCCACCATCTCGTGGCCGACCGTCACGCCCAGAACCGCGCGGGAAACGCTTCCGTGCTTGATGTGCAAATCGCTCGAGCAGATGCTGGCGAGCGTCACCTTCACAATCGCGTCCCGCTCGTGCAGGAGCGTCGGCTTGGGCTTTTCCATCAATTCGAATTTTCCCTTTGAAACATAGGTATACGTCAGCATGGCTTTGTCTTTTCCCTTCTCTTTCTCTTTTTTCGTTTCCGCCGCTTCTAAAAAAGGCTGTCAAGCCTAATCCAAACATTTCAAGAATCAAAAAAACTAAGCATTTTCAGAATATGGGGCTTTGCCCCATCGCCCCACCAAAGGGCTTTCCGCTCGCCCTTTGGAAACCTTCGGGCAAAAATACTTAGTTTTTCTTGAAATATCGGCGTTGTCAGCTTGACAGCCCTTTCACGCTTTAATTCAGTTTGCTTTCTTTTTTGACCAGCGGCTTATAGCTGCCGTCCTCCTGCTCGACGCGAACGCGCTTGAGCGTCGCTTCCGTCTGCTCGCGAAACTCCTTGATGTATTGCGCGTAGAGCGCCGAGCGCTCGCGCGTTTCTTCATCGGTCAGGCCGACCTCTTTTTTCTTTTTCGCCAGCTCGTTAATGCGCAGAATTTTTTCCTGTTCCATCTTTTCATAACCTCCGGGTTCACAGATTGCCTGTCAGCATACAACCTTTTTCCGCTTCTGTCAAGGGTCAAAACGGCGCGGGCTGACCCAGCCGCTCCAGCGTGATGCGCGCGTCAAACCATTCGCCCGCCCATTTGTGCAGCGCCAGAATCAGCGCGGGTCTGTCCATCTGCATGGACAGGGGCAGGCGGTCAAACGCGCGCGCCTCGTCCAGCGCCTCGTCCGGCCAGTCGCGCACGTCGGCCACATAGCAAAAGCCGCCGGTCTCCCTGCCCTTTTCATCGGTCACGCCGTAGGCGCACAGCGGGTAAACGTCGAACACCGCCTCGCCGATGGCCGCGCCCAAGGCGCTTCTGGCCGTCTCCTCGACGCTCTGGCCGCGCGTCATCCGCCCCTCGGGCAGCACCCACAGCGCGTTGATTCGGTCGCGCCGCAGAATCAGCGCCTCGCCCAGCCGCGCCAGCACGAGCACATGGTCAAACCCCGCGCGGCGGCGCTTTTCCTCCGTCGCATAGATCGCAACTTGCAAGCTCTCTGTTCCTCCCGTTTTATGCCGTCACGCCCGCCAGATTCCATCCCGCGTCCATCAGCGTCAGCACGCCGCAGGCCCCCGGCTCGATGCGGCCGTAGCCCTTCGCGCCGACGGAATCCGCCGGAGTGCTCGTCGCCATCGGAATCACGGTTTCCGGCGGCATCTTCGCCAGCGTAATCATGTTGTGAATCGCGCGGTGCAGCACCAGCGTCGAACCGGCGATCACGCCGTCCGCCAGCCGCGCCTCGCCGTTTTTAACGAATACCGCCTGCCCGCCGAGGTCGTATTGCCCGTCCGGCATGCCCGCTGCCTCCATCGAATCGGAGATCAGCGCCATGCCCTTCGCGCCCTTGCAGAGCGCCGCGATGCGCAGCGCGTCCGGGTGCAAGTGCAGCCCGTCGGCAATCGCCTGCACGATGATCCGCTCGTCGGCCAGCCCCGCGCCCGGCACGCCGGGCTTGCGGTGGTGCAGCGGGCTTTGCGCGTTGAACAGGTGCGTGATCTGGGTCAGCCCCCGATCCGCCGCCGCGTGAACCTCCTCCGCCGTCGCGTTCGAATGTGCCGCGCAGGTCACAACGCCCCGCGCTTTCAGATAAGCCACCATGTCAAGCGCGCCCGGCAGCTCCGGCGCGAGGGTCATCATCCTAACGCAGTCCGTCCCGCGCGTCATGGCCTCATACGCCTCGACGCTCGGGTTCATCAGACATTCGCCCAACTGCGCGCCCTTGTATTTTTCGCAGAGGAACGGCGCTTCCATGTGCGCGCCAAGCACCGCCGCGCCCTTTTCGCAGGGCATGTCCCGGACGGCCTGAATCGCCCGCAGCGCGCGGTTCGTCGCTTCAATCGGCGCGCTCATCGTCGTGGGCATGAACGCCGCCACGCCGGTTTTGAGCAGACCTTCGCTCATGCGGCGCACGTCGTCTTCCCCGCGCATGCAGTCCGCGCCCGCGTAGGCGTGGATGTGGATATCCACAAGCCCCGGCAGCACATACAACCCCGCCGCACTGCGGATCTCCTCGCCCTCGCGCGGCTGCAAATCGCCGATCTGCGCGATTTTCCCGTTTTCCACGCGCACATCGGCGCGCGTAAAATGGCCGCCGATGAACGCCGTTCCGTTTTTGACCAGCATGGTTTACTCCTCAAGCATCAGCTTGCCCGCCTCGCGGTCGGTCAGAATCACGCAGCAGGGATGAAGCTGCAAAACCGACGCGGGCACACGCGGCGTGATCGGCCCGCGGATGGTGTCGTACACGGCCTTCGCCTTGTTCTCGCCCGTTGCCACCAGCACGACGCACTTCGCCGCCATGATGTTGCCGATGCCCATGGAGACCGCCTGACGCGGCACCTCGTCCGCGCTCTTAAAGAAGCGGGCGTTCGCCTCGATGGTGTCCGCCGCCAGCGTGACGACGTGCGTGCCGTAGGTGAAATCGTCCGCAGGCTCGTTGAAGCCGATGTGGCCGTTGCGGCCGATGCCCAGAAGCTGGATGTCGATGCCGCCCGCCGCGTGAATCGCCTTGTCGTATGCCTCTACGTCGGCGGCAGCATTGCCGCTGGGCAGATGCACGTTTTCCTTGCGCAGGTTGACCTTGCTGAACAGATGCTCCTGCATGAACGCATGGTAGCTCAGCGGGTTTTTATGGTCAATGCCCACGTATTCGTCCAGATTGAACGTGCGGACGCGGTCAAAGTCGATCACGCCGCGGTCGTACCACTGCACCAGCATTTCATATGCCGGAATCGGGGTCGAGCCGGTCGCCAGACCCAGCACGCTGTCGCCCTTGCGGGTGATCTGCGCGGCGATGAGCACGCCTGCCGCCTCGCAGGCCGCTCGCGCGTTTTCGTAGACATGGAATTCCATGAAATCCCTCCTCGATTTAGATTGCTGCCGCCATTATAGCATACTCGGCGCGAATTTGCATGATTTTGTGCGAATATTCACGTTTTATTTTCCGTTTCTGGTCATTTTAGACAGTCAAACTGTTTATCATTTATATATTTTGCCCGTTTATCCGTTTTATTTTGTGGCCATCACGCACAAATCGACATTTCCGCGTCCTTCGCCATCCGTTCCATCTGCGCGCCCAGCGTCTGAGAGAGGCTCTGGCACAGCCGCGCGGAAAAGCCGTTCGCCGGGTCGGCCAGTGCCTTGATGATCGCCTTTTCAATCTCGTCCCGCTGGCGGGAAAGGCCGTTCTTCACCGCCTTATCCGTCACCAGCCTGCGCACCAGCAGCGGCAGCTTCGCCTTGACCAGTGCCTTTTCCATGCCGCTCTTGCCGACCAGCGCCAGCAGTATGCCCGCCGCCGCGCCCGCGACCATGCCGGCCGGTCCCGCGCTGACCATCGCCACGCCGCCGCCCCCGCACAGGCTCGCGCCGACGACCGCCAGCACCACGCCCATCAGTCCGGAGAGGATATCCATGCCCATCGCGTCCAGCAGCGAGAGCTTCACGCCGGAAAGCCCCGCGTCCACCTTCGCCCCGGTCAGGCTCATCCGCTCCGGCGGCACGCCGCAGCGCACACAGAGCGTCGTCAGCTCGTTTTCCAGCGTGCGCATCAGCTCGTCCAGCCACGCCTGCAATTCGCCCCCGATGCGGTCGCAGAGCGCGTCCCCGGCGAAGGCCTTTGAAATCTTCCGCTCGACCTTTTTGTTCAGCGCCTCGATGGTGTCCACGCCGCCCTTGCGCCAAAGCCGCACCGCCTCGAGCGTGCTCTCCTGCGCGATGTCAAACAGCGCCTTGGCCACCGGCTCGTATAGCTCGTGCGCGCTCGCGTTCACCGCCACGGAGAGCTTTTCCCCGTGCGCGATGGAGGCGACCTCCCGCCGGAACAGGCCCAGCCGCTCGTCCACGCGCCCCGCGTAGGCCAGCCCGCGCGCGATAGAGCACTCCGGCTCGGGGCAGAGCACGACCAGCGCGTCCGCAAACGCCTCGCGGCAGGCCTGCTGGAAGAACGCCATGCGCGACGCGCCGCCCGTCAGAATCACAACCTCGGGCGGACATTCCCGGCTGACCTCCACCGCCGCCCGCAGCGCGTCCTGAAGACAGCCGACGAAGCTCCGCCCGCCCAGCGCGGCGATCGGCTCCTCCACCATGCCGCGGATGCTCGTCCCGCCGATGGAAAGCTCCAGCGCCAGCGGCTCGTCGTAGCAGACCGTCAGCGTCCGGGTCAGCGGCGCGTCCGCCCACTTTCCCTCGTCGAGGAAATAGCTCTCCTTGAGCCGCCGCGCCTCCAGCTCACAATAGCTCCGCCACGCGGGGCTTTCCGCAAACACGGCGCGAAGCGCCTTCCCGTCCTTCGACGCGGCCAGCGCGTGGGCGAGAATCCGTTCGTCGATCAACCCGCCGCCGAGGTTCGTGTCCCCGAAGAGCGACACGTTCTGCTGGTGCCCGTCCACGATATACGCAAAATCCGTCGTCGATGACCCGATGTCGATGACCATCGCGCTTTTTTTCATCAGCTCCGGGCTGACGCGCAGGCCGCGCGCGTGCCGCGCGTAGAGAAACGCGGCGCGCGGTTCGGGCACGACGCTGACGTTCGGGAAGCCCGCCGATTCCAGCAGCGCGGCGTATTGCTCCCGCCTGCCGTCGCCCCAGCCTGCCGGGCAGCCGACCACCGTTCGGCTCACCTCGGCCATCAGCGCGGGCTGCGTGCGGACAAGCTCGTTCATCACGCCCTGCGCAAACGCGCGCACGTCCGCCGAAGCGGCCGGGTCGGTCAGGTAGCGGGATTTGAAGCGCACCTTCGCCTCCGCCGCGCCGTCCGTCACGCTGGCCGCCTCGCCGATGACGATGCGCCCGTCCTTCACGCCCACGGCGGAAATCAGGCTGTTTTTGCCGCAGAGCGGCATCACGCGCGGCTCGACGGTGGAATCCTCGTCCAGCAGCGTCACGGCGCTCTCACCGTCGCCCAAATCAAAGCCCAAAATCTTCATGTTCACGCCTCCTTCGCAGCCATCGGCGCGACCGCCGCCACACCCCGGCGCACCAGTTCCCCGTCGCGCACCAGCGCCGGGCGAACCGTCCGCTCGCCGCTTCGGGCGGGCAGCACGTCGAACAGCGCCGCGTGCTCCGCGTCGTAAAACACGCTCTGAACGCCCAGCATCCGCAGGTATTGCTCCGCCTGGTCAAGGCTTCGCAGCGCCAGATCCTGCCGCCCGGAGGCGCGCGCCTCCATCATCGCCGAGAGCAGATCGAGCATGGCCTCGTCCGCCGTGCCGGAAAGGCGCGCCGGCGCGTTGTCCTGCTCGATGAGCGCCAGATCCGCCGCGCACAGATCCGCCGCCTGACAAATTTCGCCGACCTCGCGCACCATGTCCGCCGCGTCGATCACCGTCTCCGCCTGCGCGCGCGGGGTCTGCCGCGTCGTTGCGGTCAGCGCGCCGTTTGCGCCGAAGAGCATCAGCAGCGCGCCCAGCGCCTGCAAAAGCGCGAAATTCATCTTGCCGTTCACGGCTTCATACACCGCCAGCGCCGCGAGCATCACCGCCCCCGCGCCGACCGCCCCGCGCCGAACCCGGCTCGGCTGCTCCTGCGTCTCCTCCAGCACAATCTGCACCTTGGCGCGGCTTGCGCGCAGCCCCAGCGGCAGGCGCTTGGCCAGCGCCATGACGGCCTGCTGCCGCTGGCGGGCGAAATCATCCTGTTCATCCTGCGCCAGATCGCAGGCGATTTGTTCCAGCGTCATGGTTGCGGCTGAAATCGCCTGCGGCATATTTTCGCTTTCCTCCAGTTGTGCCCGAAGCGTATCCTTTCGGTTTTCAAAAGCGGCGACTGCGTTCATGTGCGTCCCCCGTTTCCTTTGTTTTTTGGATAGTTCATTGTACCCCGCATCGGCGGCGTTTGTCAATTGACCGGGGAACGATGTGCCCGCCGAGCCGCTGAGTCGCGGGGAATCGCCTTTTACATGGGCGCAGCCGTTGCGGCCGCGCCGATTGTCGGCTATAATGTCGGTGTCGGAAGCGACGAAAAGATTCGGGAGACGCCCCGTGCGGCGCGCCGACTGACGGCCGGTCTTCTCCCTTTGTGCACACAGGAGGCCTTATGCGCATCTTAACCTATATCACCACCGAGGAGGACGCGGGGCGCGCGGCGCGGAGCGTCGTCCCCCGCCGGTTTCAGCTCGGCACACACGCCTTTCGTCGGCTCAAGGTCGAGGGCGGCATCCTCTGCGACGGCGCGCCGCTGCGCGCGGACACGGTTCTGCGCGCGGGGCAGCGGCTGGAAATCCGCATGGACAACGGCGAAACCGAAACCAAAGCCGAAATCGAAGCCAAAACCGAAATCAAAGCCGCGCTCGACGGCCTGCCGCCGTCCTTCATCCGCTATATCGACGAGGATATGCTCGTCGTCAGCAAGGGCGCGCCGCTGGCCACGCTCCCCTGCGGCCATATCCACACCGGGACGCTCCGCGAGCAGCTCGCCGCCCTGCTCGGGCAGGACGCGGCGGCGTTTGATTATCATCCCGTCAATCGGCTGGACAAGGGCACGAGCGGCCTGCTGTGCGTCGCCCGCCATGCCCACGCCCAGCGCCTGCTGACCGGCCAGCTTCACACGGACAGCTTCATCCGCGAATACCTCGCCGTGACCGAGGGCGTTCCCGCGCAGCGCGAGGGCGTGATCGACGCGCCGATTGCCCGCCTCGGCACGGGCGCAAAACGCGCGGTTCGTCCCGACGGTCGGCGCGCCGTAACGCATTATCGCGTCGAGCAGGCCGCCGGAGGCCGCGCGCTCATCCGCCTGCAGCTGGAGACTGGGCGCACCCATCAGATTCGCGTGCATCTGGCGCATATCGGCTGCCCGATCTGCGGCGATTACCTCTATGGCCGCGAACTGCCGGAACTGAAAGACCGCTTCGCGCTCCATTCCGCGCGCCTGCGCTGTGTCCAGCCCGTCACGGGCGAAACGGTGGAGGTCGTCGAGCCGCTGCCGGAAGAGCTAAAAGCGCTTTTAACGCCTTCCGTCTGCTTGTTGACATAAGATGTCATTATGTCAACGAGTTGCAGGCGCGTTTTGTGCAGAATTTGCTTTATCCTCTCTCGCAGGAGAGTGCACCTTAAATACCTCCCTCTCAGAGGGAGGTGGCACGACGAAGTCGTGACGGAAGGAGTTCGTAGCACGCCAAAGCCATGACGGAAGGAGTACGCAGCACGCCAAAGTCGTGACGGAAGAAGTTCGTGGCACGCCAAAGCCATGACGGAAGGCGAATAAAATTCCCCCCGCTGCGCCATGATACGGCTATCAAACGCAGACAGGGGGAATTTTTATATGGCTCATTCAGGCAAAAATTTGGCAAAGGCGTGGAATCCGCCCGCGCAGAAGGGCAAGCCCCGCACGAGCGGGAACGTGGCCAGCAGCACGGAATGTACCGGGCTGGCCCCGGCCGAACCGGCGGATTGGGCGGAGGCCTGCGCACTGGGCGAATTATACGCCGTGCACACGATCAAACCGAGCGACGCGCCGAAGGAGCGCTGATTTATACTAATTCGCAGTTAAAATGCTTAACAGAGCGCATCAGATTTTTTGTTCTGACGAAGCCAAGTGAAGTGAGGCGTACTGGAGGTACGTTGAACGGAACGAGGCAAAGTCAGAGCGAAAAAGATGGTGCGCGGATTAAGCCATTTTAACAAGAATTAGTATTATGCGTTTTCCGCCAGCTTTCTGCCCATCAGAACGCCCATGGCGGAGGCCATCATCAGTCCGCGCGTCCAGCCGGAGGAATCGCCGAGGCAGTGCAGGCCGCGCACGTTGGTGTTCAGCTCCTCATCCATCTTCACGCGGTTGGAGTAGAATTTCAGTTCCGGCGAATACAGCAGCGTTTCGGACGCGGCAAAGCCCGGCACGACGATATCCGCCGCCTGAATGAAGTTGATGATGTTGGTCATCGCGCGATAGGGCATCGCGGCGGTGATGTCGCCCGCGACCGCGTCCGGCAGGGTCGGGCGGACGTTGCTCTGCGCGAGCTCCTTTTCCCACGTGCGCTTGCCGTCGAGGATATCGCCGAAGCGCTGCACGAGGATGTGGCCGTTGGCGAGCATGTTGGTCAGCTCGCCGACCTTCTGCGCGTAGGCAATCGGCTGATTGAACGGGATGGAGAAATTGTGGCTGCACAGCACGGAAACGTTGGTGTTGTCGCTCTTGAGATCCTTGTAGCTGTGGCCGTTGACGACGGCGAGATCGTTGTCGTAGTTCTCCTGGCTGACGAAACCGCCGGGGTTCTGGCAGAAGGTGCGCACCTTGTTCTTGAACGGGCGCGGATAGCCGATCAGCTTGCTCTCGTAGAGCACGCGGTTGACCTCCTCCATGACCTCGTTTCGGCACTCGACGCGCACACCGATATCGACCGTTCCGGGCTGGTGGGCAATGCCGTGCTCGGCGCAGATTTTTTCCAGCCAATCCGCGCCGCGGCGGCCCGTCGCCACGACGGTGTGCTGCGCGCGGATTTCCTGCGTCTGGTCGCCCCTGCGCAGGGAAACGCCGAGGCAGGTTTCCCCGTCCATCAGCAGCTCCTCACATTCCCAGCCGAAGATCATCTCCACGTCGTTGTCGCGCAGATAGTTTTCCAGCGCGAGGTAGAGCGTCTGCGCCTTCTCCGTGCCGAGGTGGCGGATCGGGCAATCGACCAGCTTGAGCCCGGCCTGAATCGCGCGGCGGCGAATCTCGCGCACCTCCTCGGTGTTGCCGATGCCCTCGACGTGGCTGTCCGCGCCGAATTCGAGGTAGATGCCGTCGGTGTAGTCGATCAGATCCTGCGCGTTCTGCGCGCCGATGAGCGTCGGGAAATCGCCGCCGACCTCGTGAGAGAGGGAGAGCTTGCCATCAGAAAACGCGCCCGCGCCGGAAAAGCCGGTGGTGATGTGGCAATACGGGCGGCAGTTGACACAGTGCTTGGTGACGGTTTTCGGGCAGCGGCGCTTTTCAATCGGCTGACCCTTTTCCACGATGGTGATGTGCTTTTTGCTTCCCCGGCGAATCATTTCAATCGCGGTGAAGATCCCCGCCGGACCCGCGCCGACGATGACGATATCGGTATTCATATTTTCCTCCTGTTTGGTGCCGGACGCCGCTTCGCGCCCGCCCTTCGGCCTCTCGCCGTTTTTTTATTTGTCTTCTGCTTCCAAATCCATCCGGATGACGGCGGCGGCGCTCTGCCCGTCGCTTCGGCTCGTTCCGCAGAGATAGGCCTCGCCGTCCGCGTCGAGGATCAGCCGCGCCTGCTCCACGTCCATGCCCGCGCCGACCGTCCACGCCGTTTCGCCATCCGCGGTCTGAATCGCGCCGACGTTCTCCGCGCCGTCTTCCGTCCGAGAGACGAGCAGCAGCAGCCCGCTTTCCGCGTCATACGCCATATCGCAGACGCAGCCGACGCGCTGCCCCGCTTCTTTTGCCTCCACCGGGACGATTCGGCGCAAAACGCCCTCGCGGCCGACGACGGCCAGCGCCGCCGCCTGCTCCGTCCGCTGTCCCTCGCCGGTGAGGTAGCGCCCGCCGAGGGCGTAGCTGCCATCCGGAAGTTCGAGCGCGCAGCGCCATTCGAGCCTGTCCGCCGCCGTGTGGATCACGGTGCGCAGCCGCCAGATTTCTCCGCCCTGCGCATCCTCCAGCGTCACGACCGCGCCGCCCCGCTCTTCCCGCCACGCCAAAACGCCGCCGGAAACCGCCTGCCGCCCCGCCTCGCGCGCCGTCGGCGCGTCGGTTTCGCGCGCGTCTCCGTCCGCGCTGACGTAAACGCCGCTCTGCCGTCCGTCCTCCCGTTCGAGCAGCAGCAGCACGCCGCTCTCCTGCGCCCATGCGTCCTTTATCACGCAGCCGGGCTGCATGTACAGCACATGGTTATATTCTTCCTCCGCTGCCTCGATTCCTTCATCGGGCACAAAGACGATCTCCGCGCGCCCGCCGCCGACGCGCTCCGCGTCCATCAGCAGCGCCGTTTCGCCGCTCAGCCCCGCCATATCCTCCAGCGCGCCGAGCGCCGCGTCCCGGTCATAGCCCGTCGTCCGGCTGCCCAACAGGCGGCCGTCCTCGTCGAAATAGACGAGCCGCGCGCCGTCCTGCCCGACAAACCCGCTCGAATTGGCGGCCAGCCGTTCAAGCGGCGCGTCCGTCGCCACGGCGAACAGCGTTTCGCCCAGCGCGTTGATGCGGGCGAGAAACCCGCCGCCGCCGCGCTTCCCGCCGACCACCGTGGAACCGTCCTCCAGCGCCAGAACGGCCGTCGCCGCCTCCGCCGTCACGCCGGAAAGCGGGATTCTCACCGGCGCGTCGTCCGTTCCGGGCGTGATCAGCATCACCCCGGCCTCCCCGCCCGCGCAATCCGCCGAGACGAGGCGGCCGCTGCCATCCACGCACGGCGCAAAGCCCGCCGTTCCCTTTGGGAATCCCGCACCTTGGGCAAGCCGCCCATCCGCGTCCAGATCCGCGACGCAGCACGCGCCGTCCCCGTGCTCGACAATCAGCGCCAGATGCGGCGCGCCGTCGCGGTCATAGGGCATGCCGGTCATGTCCGTTCCGCCGTGCGCGCAGACCGTCTCGACCGCCGGAGCCGTCCTGCGCTGCGCCAGCCTGCCCTCGCCGCTGACGATCAGCCATTCCAGCCCGTCGATCCCCCGGCCGGTCAGCACGGCGGAAATCTGCCCGTTTTCGTGCGCAAAGGGGGCGCTCATCTCGTTTCGGCCGTCCTTCGCCGTGCAGTAGCTCCAAAGCGGCGCGCCCTCGCCGTTCAGGCAAAGCATCCACCCTGCCTGATTGCGCCGTGTGCGCATGGCCAGGTCGCCGTTGCGCGAGTCGGTTCGCCCGACGGCAATCAGCCCGTCCCCGTATTCAATCAGCCGGGTCAGGCGATCCGCGCCGCTCCCGCCGTAGCTGCGCGTCCTTTCCTCCGCCAGAGCGGGCGCGCCGGCCAGCAGCAGCGCCGCCAGCCCCACGAGAATCCCCCTTCGCATGTCAGGCTCTCCCCTTCACCATGCTCAGCGCAATGCGCTGCTTTTTCACGTCCACATCGACCACCCAGACCGTCACCACGTCGCCGACGCGCACCACCTCGCTCGGGTGGCGGATAAACCTGTCCGCCATGCGGGAGATGTGCACCAGCCCGTCCTGATGCACGCCGATATCCACAAACGCGCCGAAGTCGATCACGTTGCGCACCGTGCCGGTCAGCTCCATGCCGGGCTTCAAATCCTCCATGCTGAGCACATCCGTGCGCAGCACCGGCGCGGGCAGCCCGTCGCGCGGGTCGCGCCCCGGCTTTTCCAGCTCGGCGACGATATCCCGCAGCGTCATCTCGCCCACGCCCAGCGCCTCGGCCAGCTTCGCCATGCCCGCCTGCTCGGCCTTTTCCGCAATGCCGACAATGCCGCCGCGCTTGAGCGCCTGCGGCGCATAGCCCAGCTTCTCCATCAGCGCCTTGGCCGCCGCATAGCTCTCCGGGTGAACCGCCGTCGCATCCAGCGGGTTGCTGCCGTGCACGCGCAGGAAGCCCGCGCACTGTTCAAAGGCCTTCGGCCCCAGCTTCGGCACCTTCTTGAGCTGCGCGCGGGAGGCGATGCCGTTTTCGTCGCGATAGGCGACGATATTGTTCGCCAGCGCCTCGCCGATGCCCGCCACGTGCGTCAGCAGCGACGCAGAGGCCGTCTCCACATCCACGCCGACGCTCGAAACGCAGCTTTCCACCACGCCGGAGAGTGCGTTTTCCAGCTCCGCCTGCTTCAAGTCGTGCTGATACTGCCCCACGCCGATGGCTTTCGGGTCGATCTTCACCAGCTCGGCCAGCGGGTCCTGCATGCGCCGCGCGATGGAAACCGCGCTTCGGAGCGAAACGTCATATTCCGGAAATTCCTTCGCCGCCAGCTTGGAGGCGGAATACACGCTCGCGCCCGCCTCGCTGACGATGACGTAGGCCACGCCCGGTGCTTCCGGCAGCAGGGCGGCGATGAACTGCTCGCTCTCGCGGGAGGCCGTGCCGTTACCGATGGCGATGGCCGTGACCCCATGGCGGCGGATCATGCCCAGAATCTGCGCTTTCGCCCGCGGCTTCTGCGCCTCGTGATTCGGCAGGGTGAAGTAGCCCACGCCGGTTTCCAGCACCTTGCCCGTCTCATCCACAACCGCCAGCTTGCAGCCCGTGCGGAAGCCCGGATCGACACCCAGCGTGACCTTGCCGCGAATCGGCGGCTGCATCAAAAGCTGGTGCAGGTTGTCGCCGAAGACGCGGATCGCGCCCTCGTTCGCCTTGTCCGTCAGCTCGTTTCGGATTTCGCGCTCCAACGACGGGCTGATGAGCCTGCCCCAAGCGTCCTTCGCCGCCGCGCGCACCACGTCGCAGCACGCGCTGCCCGGCTTGATCACCGCGCGGCAGATGATTTGCAGCGCCTGCTCGTCGTCACATTCCACCGCGACCTTGAGCCATTCCTCGCGCTCGCCCCGGTTGATCGCCAGAATCCGGTGCCCCGCCGCGCGCAGCACCGGCTCGCGATAGTCGGCGTACTGCGCGTAGACGCTTTCGCCCTCCTTCGCCGCGACGGCGCGCAGCATGCCCGTGCGGCGATAGAGCGCGCGGAGGCTGGCGCGAATGGCCGCATCGTCGCTGATCTGCTCGGCGAGGATATCCTGCGCCAGTTGAACGGCGGTCTGCGCGTCGGGCACGCCCTTTTCCTCGCTCACATACGCCTGCGCCAGCCGGAGCGGGTCGTCGCCGCGCCGCTGGGCAAAAATCGCGTCCGCCAGCGGCTGAACGCCTTTTTCCCTGGCGATCATCGCGCGGGTGCGGCGCTTCTGCTTATACGGGCGATAGACGTCCTCCAATTCGGAGAGCGTCGCGGCGGCGGCGAGCTTCTTTTCCAGCTCATCCGTCATCTTGCCCTGCTCCGTGATGGACGCGGCAATCGCCTCGCGGCGCTTATCCAGTCCGCGCAGGTAATCCAGCCGTTCGCTGATCTCGCGCAGCTTCTGGTCGTCCATCGCGCCGGTCATTTCCTTGCGGTACCGGGCGATGAAGGGGATGGTGTTGCCCTCGTCGATCAGCGATACGATCCTGCCGATGATCGCGGGCGCGGTTTGAAATTCACTCGATAAAACGCTCTGTATATCCATGCGTGGGCTGTTCCTTTCCTCGCTCGTTGTTTTGTTTCTTTCGCATGGCCGTCTTCGGCACAATTTTTATTATACCTCTTGTCCGCGCCTCCCATCAAGCCCAAAGCGCAAAAAGCGCGCCCCTGTTCGCAGAGGCGCGCTCAAAGAAGAGGAGAAGCGAAATCAGCCCTTGACGGCGCCGGCCGTCACGCCGTCCATAAACTGCCTCTGCGCGAGGAAGAACACAACCAGCGACGGGATAATGGAAATCAGGGAAACGGCCATGACGCGGTTCCACGCAAAGCCGGTATCCGCGTCCATGCTCATGCGCACAAACAGCGTCGCCGGATAACGCGCCGGGCTGTTGACGTAGAGCAGCGGCCCCATGAAGTCGTTGCTCGACCACATGAACTGGAACAGACCCGCGGAGACCATCGCCGGCCAGAGCATCGGCACGAGCACGAGCACCAGCGTCTGCATGATGTTGCATCCGTCGATCTTCGCCGCCTCATCCAGCTCGCGCGGGATATTGCGCATGAACTGAATCAGCATGTAGACGAAATACGTCTCCTGCGCGAACAGCGTCGGCACGATCAGCGCGAGGTAATACGGCGAATCGACCCAACCAAATTGGCGGTACATCAGGAATTGCGGAATGTTGAGCACCACCTGCGGCAGGAACAGCGTCGCCATCAGCACCGCGAACAGGAAGTTGCGCCCGCGAAAGCGGAAGCGGCCGAAGCCGTAAGCCGTGATCGTCGAGGAAACGACGGTGAAGATCACCTTCGGGATCACGTATTTATAGGTGTTCAGCATGGCCTGCCAGATGTTGATATCGCCGCCGTAGTTGTTCATCGCGGCCTTGTAGCCTTCCATCGTCGGTCTGGTTGGGATGAGGCTCAGGGTCGAGAAGATCTCGTTGTTGTCCTTAAACGTGGCGCTGATCATCCACAGCAGCGGATAGACCATGAACATGCCCACGCCGATGAGGATGACGTAGCGGATGGTGGTGCTCATCGTGTGCTGCACGCGCAGGCTCGCCTTGCTGAACGCCAGCCGGTAGAGCACGATGAAGAGAATCAGGCCGCCGAGCAGGAAATAGAAATTCTTCATCTGCCCGATGGATTCGGCCAGCCCCGTCGCGCTGACCACGTCAACGGACGCGCCGTAAAAGCCGAGGCCGAGCATCACGACGCTCAGGGCGAGAAAAACAATGCCAGTTGCGCTCATCGCTTAGCCCCTCCCATCGTCATCGGAATAGTAAACCCACTTCTTCTGGCTGATGAACGCGATGATGGTCAGGATCATCACGATCACGAACATGACCCACGCCATCGCGGAGGACATGCCCACCTTGTAATCCTTGAACGCCGTGTTGTACACGATCACGGAGATCAGCGTCGTCGCGTTGCGCGGGCCGCCGTTGGTGATGATGTACGGGCCGTTGAACTCCTGAAACGCCTGCACGAGCTGCGTCACCAGGTTGTAGAAGATCACCGGGGAGATCAGCGGAATGGTGATGGAGAGGAACTGGCGGCCCTTGGTCGCGCCGTCGATGCTGGCCGCCTCGTAGAGATCCTCCGGCACGCCCTTGAGCGCCGCGAGGAACAGCACCATCGCCGAGCCGAACTGCCACACGCGCAGCAGGCAGATGATGAACAGCGCCCAGTTTTTATCCGCCAGAAAGTTGATGGATTCAAAGCCCAGCATGGTCAAAATCGTGTTCACCACGCCGTCGTTCTTGAACAGCGCTTTCCAGAGCACCGCGATGGCGACCGAGCCGCCCAGAATGGAGGGCACATAGTACGCCGTGCGGAAAAGCCCCACGCCCTTGATCTTGAAATTGAGGATGTAGGCGATGAACAGCGCGAAAATCAGCTTCAGCGGTACGGTCATAAACGCATAGGTGAAGGTCACCTTCAGCGCCTTGACGTTCTTCGCCTTGGTAAATGCGTCGATGTAATTCTGGAAACCGACGACATTCTGCACGCCCCTAAACAGATCGTAATCCGTGAAGCTGTACACCAGCGAGGATACGAACGGATAGAGCTTAAAGATGCAGAAGCCAATCAGCCACGGCAGGATCAGGACGAAGCCCATGTAGCCCTGCTCCAGCTTGCTCAGCCCGCGCCGCTTTCTGAGGTCTTGGCGCGCGGCGGAAGATCCCTTCGTCATCGGGTCTCCCCCTTTCCTTCTTGATTGAACAAATCGGAGCGGCTTAACCTCCGCCAAGCCGCCCCGATGATCTCATTTTGGAAATTACTTGGCCAGCACTTCGGTGATACCCTCGTAGAGCACCTCGGCGGCTTCCTCGATGGAGTAATCCTTGTAGGAGAGGCCGTCCATCGCGTCATAGTACACGCCGTCGCTGTTCTTGAGCGCGCTGCTCTCGAACTTCGGGTCCAGCTTGTTGGAGCACCAGTCGAGCACCTTCGCGTTCGCCTCGGCGACCTTCGCGTTGAGCAGGCCCTCCTGCGCGCAGAGCACGTTGGCCTTCTTGCTCAGCGGGATGCCGCGCTGGCTGTTCATCAGCTTCGCGCCCTCGTCGCTGTTGAGCAGGAACTCGATGAGCTGAGCCGCCGCCTGCTTGTCCGCCGCGGTGTTGGCGATGGCAAACGCCAGAGAAACCTTGGTGAAGCCGCCGTGGTATTCGCCCATGTCGGCGAAGTAATTGCCGACGACGAACTCCTGACCCTCGCTCAGCGACTTTTCAAACTTGCTCGCGGAGGAATCCCACTCAAAGATGCCGGCGTACTTGCCTTCCATCCACTTGGGGTTCTTGTCCAGGCTGTCTGCGCCGTCGCCGGTCAGGGTTTCGGCGCTGGGGATCACGTGGTTGTCTTCCAGCGTCTGGATGAACTCAAGACCCTTGGCGATTTCCTCGGTGGTGTAGTTGAGCTGGCCGTCGGCAACCCAATCCTTGCCGTAAACGCTCTCCAGATAGTAGACCATCAGGATCATCTTGTCGTAAGCGCCCAGCGCCAGCGGATAGTAGTCCTCGCCCAGCTTCTCGGCGAAGATCGGGCCGGCGGCCATCAGCTCTTCCAGCGTGATCGGGGTCGCAAGGCCGGCCTTCTCAAAGGTGGTCTTGTTCCAGTAGAAGATACGGCCGGTCATCGCCACCGGGATGGCCAGAAGCTTGCCGTCGATGGTGCACTGGGCAAGCGCCTTCTCGTCGAACTGGGACAGATCGATGATGTCCGCGACCTGATTGAGATCGTAGAACTTGCTGCTGCCGTCCGCGTTGGTGAAGGAGTACAGCCAGTTCCAGTTGATCTGGTTCACGTCGAAGGCGGAATCAGAGGCGAAATACTGGCTCATCTTGTCTTCCCAGCCGCTCCACGCGCTGTAGGTGCACTTCACGTCAATGCCGGTTGCGGCCTTGAAAGCCTCGACGGCCTGCTGGGTCGCTTCGTGGCGGGCGTCGCCGCCCCACCAAGAGAAGGTCAGGGAGCCTTCGGCCAACGCGCAAACGGCGGTCAGCGCCAGCGCCAGCGTCAGCAGGCATGCGATCATCTTTTTCATCACAAATTCGCTCTCCTTTTAATCTATCTTGCCGGTTTTTCCGGCGCCAAGGGGCTTGCCCGCCCCTTTCAGCCAGCCACGAAACACAACGGGTTTTCTGTTAAAAGCTGTTCCCTCTGTGCATGTTCATTATAATTTTTTGGTCAAGTTGTGTCAAGTGCATAAAATGGAAATCAATCTCTTGTGCGAAACTTTGTGAGGTTAAGCGATTAACCCGCCCTTTGCCTTTGTTAAGCTATGCGTTAAACCTCCAGCGCGCAGCAGGCCATCAGGAAGGGCGCGGTGCCCTTCGTGTCCCCGCTGCACACGGTTTCATGGATATAGTAGCCGTAGCTGCCGTCGCGATACGGCTCGCCGCCCAGCCCCGCCACCTTGCAGATGCGCGTCAGTTCAGGGTAGCCGTCCGCCGCCGTGACGACGTTTTGCGCCCAGAGCGCGTCCATGCTCTCTCGCGCGGCGGCCTCCTCCTTCGCGCCGCACAGGCCGAGCGCCTTGCCCTTCGCCAGCCCATAGATGAACATCGCCGAGCAGGAGGATTCCGCATAGTTCTCCGCGCTCTCCGGCCTGTCCATCACCTGATGCCAGAGCTTGTCCGTGCCGCGCGCGGCCATCACCGCATGCAGCAGCGACTTCATCTGCAGGCTCAGGCGCGCATAGGCCGGGTGGCTTTCCGGCAGCACGGCCAGAACGTCCGCGTGCGCCATCACAAACCAGCCCATCGCGCGCCCCCAGACGTGCGGGGAAAGCCCCGTCTGCGGGTCGGCCCACTTCTGCGCCCTCGCGCTGTCCCACGCATGGGCGTGCAGGCCGCTTTCAAGGCGCGTCTTGTCAAAGATCAGCGTCATCTGCTTCGCCGCCAGATCCGCCCACTGCATCTCGCCGAAGGTCACGGCAAATTCCGTCAGGAACGGGCAGGCCATGTAAATGCCGTCCAGCCACATCTGCTGGGGGTAGAGCTTTTTGTGCCAGAAGCCGCCCTCCGCCGTCGTCGGCTGACCCTTGATCTGCTCGATGAGGCGGCGGCAGGCCTTTTCATACTTCGCCTCGCCCGTCGCCTTGAACAGCCGCAGCGCCGTGCGCCCCATGCAGATCATATCCAGATTGTATTTGTCCGGCTCATAGGTCAGAATCTCGCCGTCCGCGGTCACGTATTGATCCACGTTCGCCTTGGCCGCGTCGTAGAAGCGGCGGTCGCCCGTCGCCGCGTAAACATCCAGCCACGCCTTGGTGATGATCCCCCGCTCGTAGCACCAGTGGTAGTTATACTCCTGCTCGCGCGCAAGCGTCCCTTCGCCCGCCCAAACGGTCTTCTCGTAGCTCATCGTATTCCCCCCTTATTCCACGTCGTGCAGCGTCACGGTTTCCCCGCGCGCGCCGACGATGCGCAGGTCGGTCAGATGCAGGCCGCGCACATGCTCGGCCGTCAGCCCCGCCAGGGTCACGGGCTGCTGCACCGCGTTCATCACAGGGAAGCTCGGCGCATCCTCGGTCAGGTGAATCTGCGTGTTCACGATGCTGATATCCTCCAGCGGCGCTTCCGGCAGGCCGTAGAGGCAGGCGGCCGCGCTCTTCGCGTTCGTCACCACGATGTCGGCCATGCGGATGCGGCGCACGTGCGGCGTTCTCTCGGTCACAGGCTGGGCGTTCGGGTCGGATACGATGGGCAGCTTGCCGTCCTTGCCGCAGAAATACATCAGGTTGACGACCAGCGGGCAGAGCACGTCGTTCATCACGACGCCCGTGACGCTCACATCCTCCACCGCGCCGCCGCGCCCGCGCCGGCTCTTGATGCGGATGCCGCGATCCGTGCCGTCAAACACGCACCCGGCGATGGACACGCGGCGGATGCCGCCGCTCATCTCGCTCCCCAGCACAACGCCGCCGTGGCCGTGCACCATCGTGCAGCCGGTGATGGCGATGTTTTCGCAGGGCACGTTCTCCAGCGCGTCCTCCGTGCCCGCCTTGACCGCGATGCAGTCGTCGCCCACGTCGATGTGGCAGCCCGTGATACGCACGTTGCAGCAGCTCTCCGGGTCGATGCCGTCCGTGTTGGGCGAATCAAACGGGTTGACGATCGTCAGCTTGTCGATCGTCACATCCTCGCAGCGCACGGGATGGATCGTCCAGCTCGGGCTGTTTCGGACGACGAAATCGCTCATGCGCACGCGGGTGCAATCCTCAAAGCAGACCGCGCAGGGGCGCGCGGCGGAAAGCGTCTTCGCGCGGAAGGCCGTCCACCACTTTGGGCCCTGCCCTTCCAGCGTGCCCAGACCCGTCAGCGCCACGTTGACCTCGTTTTTTGCGTAAACCAGCGGCCGGTGGCAGGGCTGCTCATAGCCCTCCCAGCGGATGTTCACGACGGGGTATGCGTCAAAATCATCGACGAAGCGCAGCACGGCGCCCGCTTCCAGATGCAGTTCGACGCTGCTGCGCAGAACGAGGCTCGCCGTCTCATACTCGCCCGCGGGCACGCTCACGCGCCCGCCGCCCTGCGCGGCCGCCGCGTCAATCGCGCGCTGAATCGCGTCGCCGCAAAACGCCCCGCGCTTCGCGCCGAAATCCAGAATGTTCATCAGCCCAGATCCTCCCCGTTCTCGATGGCGGTGATCTGGTCGATGCGGCGCTGATGACGGCCGCCCTCAAACTCGCCCGCGAGGAAGCTCTTTGCAATCATGCGTCCCAGCTCCGTGCCGACCACGCGCGCGCCGAGGGCGAGCATGTTCGCGTCGTTGTGGACGCGGCTCATCTCCGCGGAGTAGCAGTCCGAACAGGCGCAGCAGCGGATTCCCTTCACCTTGTTGGCGGCGATGGAAATGCCGATGCCCGTGCCGCAGCACAGAATCCCGCGCTCGCACTCGCCGCTCACGACGGCCTTGGCCGCCCGCTGGGCGAACACCGCGTAGTCGCAGCTATCCCCGGTATATGTGCCATAGTCGTGGTAAGGCAGATGCATCTCCTCCAGCAGCGCGATGATCTCCTTCTTCAGCGGCAGACCGGCGTGGTCGCTTCCCAGTGCAATCATGTAAAATACCTCCTGCAACAAATGCTCAAATTTTTTTCTCTCAGTCGATGAAATCCTCGGGTCGGAGCGGTTCGCGCCTGCCGTCGCCCGCTTCCTCCTGCGCCTCGTGCTCCGCCGTGTGATCCACAAACGTCAGGTTGCGCAGGTCTTCCCGGCTGACGACGGTGTTCGTGCCCATGCACGCCCGGCAGCGGTACAGGCATTCCGGGCAGACGCAGCCGAAGTCGATGCCCTCCGATTGAATCATATACGTTCCGCATTGCGGACATCCGCATCTCATGGTCAATGGCCTCCTTGTTCCGCATCGGGCAGCATGAAGTGCGCGCCGCAGCGGGAGAGGATCTCGCGATCCTCCTCCCCCGTGGAAAGCCGCCTGAATTCATAGCCGTTTTCGCGGAAATACGCGACCAGCTCCGGCAGAATCCGCCGCGTTCTGGTCTTGCCCTCGTGCATCAGCAGAATCACCACGTCCTTGCCGTGTGCCTGCCCCAGCGTGTATTCCAGCATTTCCCTGTCGCTGGAAAACGAATACTGCGCGTCGCCGGTCATCATGTTCCAGTCAAACCAGGCGTAGCCCGCGTCCCGCACCTTCGCCTTGATGCGCGCCTTGTAGCTCGAGCTCCCGCCGGGAAAGCGGAACAGATCGGTCGAAAACCCCGGCTCGATCTCCTCGCTCATCATCTTGTTGAAGCGCCCGATGTCGCGAAGGACAAAGTCCTCGTCTTTTTTGATCGCCCCGGCCGCATGCCCCATCGTGTGGCAGCCGACCGCGTGCCCCGCCTGCACGATCTGCCTGGCGTATTCCGGAAAGGCGCGCACGCCCAGCCCCACCAGAAAGAACGTCGCCGGCACATCCAGTGCCTCCAGCGCGTCCAGCAGCTCGGGCGTGTCCTTTTTGGGGCCGTCGTCAAAGGTGAGGTAGACCACGCGCCGCGCGTCCGCCTGTTCCGCCGCAGCCGCGCACGGCAGCGCCATGCACAGCAGGAGCAGCAGCGCAACCCCTCGTTTCAGCATCTCTCTTTCCCCTCTCACAGGAGCTTTTTGTGCGTAAACCTGCGCCGTTCCGCCGCGAAATCGTCGACGATATCCCCGTGTCCGCGCAGAATGTACTTGTAGGAGCAGAGCCCCTCCAGCCCCATCGGGCCGCGCGCGTGAATCTTGCCGGTGGAAATGCCGACCTCCGCGCCGAAGCCGTAGCGATAGCCGTCGGCAAAGCGCGTCGAGCAGTTCTGATACACCCCGGCGGAATCCACCAGCGCGAAGAACTTCCCGGCCGCCGCCTCGTCGCGGGTGATGATGCAATCCGTGTGGTGGGAGCCGTGCTTGTTGATGAAGGCGATCGCCTCGTCGATGGAATCCACCGTGTGGACGGCCATCGTCAGCGCCAGATACTCGCGCCCCCAGTCGCTCTCGTCCCCCTCCTCGCTGGCAACGCCCGCGGCGTAGAGCGCGGCGCGGGCGCGGCTGTCCGCGCGCAGGGTCACGCCTGCCTCCGTCAGCGCCCGCGCAATCACGGGCAGGGCGTTGGCGAGCTGGGCGCTGTGCACCAGCAGCATTTCCGCCGCGTTGCAGGCAGCGGGATACTGCGTCTTGGCGTCGGTAACGATGCGCGCGGCCATCTGCGCGTCGCAGTCCGCGTCCACATAGACGTGGCACACACCGTCGCTGTGCCCCAGCACCGGAATGTTGCTGTTTTCCATGATGTAGCGCACAAAGGCATTGGAGCCGCGCGGAATGATGAGGTCGATGTCCTCGTCCATTTTGAGCATGACGGAGACGTCCTCGCGCGTGGTCAGCAGGCCGCACCAGCCGTCCGGCATCCCCGTCGCGACGCTCGCGTCGCGCAGGATATCGAACAGCGCCTCGTTGGTGCGCATCGCCTCGCGCCCACCCTTGAGCAGCACCGCGTTGCCGCTCTTGAGGCACAGGCCGCCGATTTGAATCAGCGCGTCCGGCCGCGATTCAAAGATCACGCCGATCACGCCGATGGGGCAGCTGACGCGCGAGAGCACCAGCCCGTCGGCCAGCTCGGTGCGCAGCTGCTCCCGCCCGATGGGATCCTCCATCGCGGCAAGCTGCTCAAGCCCCGCGCAGACGTCCTCCAGCTTGTGCGCGTCGAATTTGAGCCGCTTGAGCGCGGGCGCGGCCAGCCCTTCCTTCTCGGCCTGCCGCATGTCGATTTCGTTCGCCTTGAAGACCATGTTCGCCTTCGCGCGCAGCGCGGCAGCCACCGCCAGCAGCGCGCTGCTGCGCGCCTTGCCCGGCGCTGCGGCCAGCGCGAAGCTCGCCTGTTTAGCGGCATGCGCCGCTTCGGCGGCGGGGATTTCCGTTTTATTCTTCATAGAGCGCCTCTTTCACGGTCTGCTGCATCGCCGCCGTGTCGGCGCGCAGCGGTTCTTCGCTCGTCTGCTGTGCCTGCGTCGGCAGGGCAAGCTCGCTGCGGTCGTCCCCGCCCTTGACGGCGGAGGCCAGCGTAACGGCGGTCATCGCGTTCAGGTTCGTATCCAGCGCGCCGAGCAGCTTGGTACCCAGCCCGAGCATGCTGCCCAAATCGCCGCTGTTGACCCCCTCGTAGAGCATCTGCATCAGCAGCTCATAGCCCCGGCTTCGGGCGGGGTCGTCGCCCTCAAGGCGCAGGCGGACATAGGCCAGCGCTTCCTCGCCGGTCAGGTCGTTCCAGCCGAGATCCAGCCCCATCGCGGCCGCCTCCCGCTCGTCCAGCTCCATGCTCACCGTGTCAATCGCGTCCACCAGCTGGGGCAGGTTGGTCACGTCCAGCGCCACGTAGGTGCCGATATTCAGCCCCAGCAGCGTGTTGATCGTGCGTTCGGCCAGCATGCCCCGGCATTTCTGCGCGCCCAGCGCGTAAACATCGGCCAGCCGCGTTTCGCCGACTTCCGGAACATCCACCATCAGCCTGCAATCCACGCGCAGCATCACCGAGCGCCCCGTGCGGCTGTTGATGGAAGCGACCATCATCGTATCGGTCGTCTCGCCGTCCTGCAGGAGCACGAGAATGTTGGCGACGTTCTTATCCAGCCCGGCGGCCATGTTCACGTCGCGCTTGGTAACGGTAATATCCGCCGCGGCCACGGCGGCTGTCAGCGTCATCCATGCAAAAAAGAACGCTGCAAAAAGACGAATGGGTTTCATATTTCATCCCTCCCTCGGTGTGTGTCTGCGTTTTTCGTTTATTTCTTCAATAATTGAGCAAAAAGCAAATTCTGCACAAAACGCGGGCGCGCAATGCGCGCCCCTACGG
>OLGB01000250.1_pt1 | contig 80141 bp, 89 predicted proteins | sample 1605691 | NCBI WGS metagenome assembly OLGB01 (sample SAMEA3888925, study PRJEB22519) | human gut metagenome | biome: human gut; feature: human-associated habitat; material: faeces | place: Denmark | collected 2010
CAGATATCATTTTCTGCGGAGTCGGATACATCCGGTTCACAGTCAATAATTTTTTTGGTGGAAGCCACCAGTGCTTTGTTGTCTGAAGTGTTGGCTATGCGTGCTCCGGCAAAAGCATCCATCAGATAAAACGGAGCGAACATCATTTGTCTATCGTTGATGGGGTGGTCGGCTTGGCTGCCTATGCAGAAATCGATTCCGAATTGTGCCCAAGGATGTCCTTTCGTGTATTGATGGACAATATCCCGATAAGATTTCGTTTCGCCATTTTCGGTGTGTGCATTGCTGAAGAGCAGTTGGCTACCGCTTTTTTGCAGACTCTCTTCCACCTTGTCCCGTGGACGGGTAGCGCAGTTGTCGTAGAAAAAGTTATAGCGGTATATCCGGTTTTCCGGGCGGTAATTTTTTTCCAGAAGGGTGATTAGCTGTCGTTGTTCTTCGGCTGTCAGATTGAGCGTCTGCTGCCATACACTACGTCCGAAGTATTCGTATTCGGCGGCAAAACGGCGGTAATCTTCCACCCCCAATTGATAATCGGTCTTGCCGAGTGCGAAACGCAGGATGAAGTTGGGGGTGTTGAAACTGAACAAGCCATAATTGTATACCCGGTCGATGCCTCGTGCCGGTTCTTCGTAACGGATAGCCGTGTGCCCGAAGAGCGAATAGATTTCTTCACCCGGAGCGCATGTCAACAGGCTGATCCGGATGGAATCAGCGGTGGACAGACTTTCCGTTCCCCATGTCAGAATCGGGAAGATTGAAAAAACAATCAGGAGTAAATGTCGCAACTTTGAGTTCATGTGGCAAAGATACTGCTTTTGTGGGAATAAAATGGCTGGTTCAATGAATTTATTTGTCTCTTTTCGTCAATCGCGGGGCAATTTGTTCCTGAGCGCAGGGCTGTGCTTCCCCGAGCGTCGGGCTGCAGGCCTTCGGCTGCCGGGCTGCGGTTTGTGAATAGCCGGACTTCGTCCTGTTGATCGCCGGACTTCGATTTGTTCGTGAACTTGAGCAGGGCAAAGAAACTGTTCGTATGGATAAAGTTAATGTTGCTCTTGCAATGTTTAACGCCCAGGCAGTTGCCGGAAAGAAGGAAGATAAATGAGTGGACTGCAGAATGGAGAATACCAGAATGGAAATTATAAAAGCGGAAAATGGAGATTTGCCAAGGCTTCGGGAGATTTATGCCTATGCCAGAAACTATATGCGGGAAACAGGAAATCCGAACCAGTGGAAGGACAGCTCCCCGAAGGAAGAATTGCTGCTTGAAGATATTGCAGCAGGAAACTTATATGTGATAAAAGACGGAGAAGTCATCCATGGCGTGTTTGCATTTGTCATCGGCGAGGATGCAACCTACCGTAAAATAGAACAGGGAAGCTGGTTTTCTGAGGAGGAGTACGGAACTATCCACCGGGTTGCGGGGGATGGGGAAGTGAAGGGGCTTTTTGACAGAATCGTAAAATTCTGCAGTGAAAAAAAGGAGCACCTGCGAATCGATACCCATGCGGATAACCGGGTAATGCAGCACCTGATTGAAAAAAACGGCTTTAAGCGGTGCGGCATTATCCATATTGCAGACGGCTCCCCGCGGATTGCCTATGAAAGGACAGAGTATCTTGCAATACCTCTGTAAAGGTGCTACAATCTACTTACTTTCGCTCAGGCTTTGCAGTATGAGTTACAGGGCGATTCAGACATATGGTGATTTTTCATTACCCGGGGTTTAACTTGACGGGAAGAAAGCGGAGTAAGGGATGAACAGGGAACAATCTCAGGAGGAATTTGAGGGACAACTCAAAGAAAAACAACTACAGGAAGGACAGATTACAGAGGATACAGAGAAATCGAAGCAGGAAAATAAAATTACCGAGGGCGTCATCTGGAAACAGTTGCTGCTCTTCTTTTTTCCTATTTTATTTGGAACCTTCTTTCAGCAGCTTTACAATGCGGCGGATGCGGTAATCGTAGGACAGTTTGTGGGAAAAGAGGCGCTTTCCGCGGTGGGCGGTACAACGGGTACGGTAATCAATCTGCTGGTGGGCTTCTTTATCGGGCTGGGAAGCGGTGCAACGGTTGTAATTTCCCAGTACTACGGGGCGAAGCGGGAGGAGATGGTAAGCTTTGCCGTACATACGGCGATTGCCTTTTCTCTGGCAGCGGGACTGATTCTGATGCTGATTGGTCTGCCGCTGGCACCTGCGATTCTGCGCAGTATGAGTACGCCGGAGGATGTACTGGATTTGCTTTTTGTAGTCTGCTTTAAAATGGGAGTGGCAGGGGCTGCCCTTGCGACTATTTTATCCCAGCTTCTGAGTGCGGTTCTGGTTATTATAGTCCTGATGCGGACAAAGGATATGTACCATCTGGAACTGAAAAAAATCGGATTTGACAAAAGGATGTTCAGAAGAATTATCCGTATCGGTTTCCCGGCAGGATTGCAGTCGGTAATGTACAGCCTGTCCAATCTGATAATCCAGGTGGCAATCAATAAGGAAGGAACCGATACGGTGGCGGCATGGACTGTTTACGGCAAGATTGATGTCATGTTCTGGATGGTAATCAATGCCTTCGGTATTTCCGTGACAACCTTTGTGGGGCAGAACTTCGGTGCCGAAAAGCTGGACAGGGTAAAGAAGGGAATCCGTACCTGTCTTGGATTAAGCCTTGTGGCAACGGTGCTGATTTCCACGTTCCTGTACGTTGGCTGCGGAGTGATTTTCTCCTTCTTTACAAAGGATGCGGCAGTAATAGAAATCGGCGTGCAGATTGCAAGATTCCTGGTACCTCTGTATGTTACCTATATTTGTGTGGAAATTATGTCCGGCTCCCTGCGGGGCGTGGGGGACGTCTGGATTCCGACACTGATTTGCTTAAGCGGCATCTGCCTTATCCGGGTTATCTGGATAATGACAGCAGTACCCGTATGGCCGGGCATCAGGACAATTATTTTCAGCTATCCTTTAACCTGGACGGTTACAAGTATTCTTTTTATCCTGTATTATCTGTTTTTCAGTAAAATCAAGAAAAAGGCGGCAGGCAGGTAAGTCTTTGTGACAGGTCTGTATTTCATAAAAAGGAGGGTGTCCCTTAAGTCATACGGACTTTTGGAACACCCTCTTTGAAACTGAATTTAAAACCGGAATTCCTTAGATTTCTTTAAAATTATTTTCGTCTGTTTCAGATTTTTCTGCACTGTCCTTTTCCGAATCAGCCCCCTTCTTTCCGCTTAAGGCGCCTGCCAGCAGGGCGGTAGGGTCAATGCCGGTGGATTCCTTTATACCGTCGGAAACCTGGGTGACGGTTGTCATGATATCTCCGGCAAGGCGGCTGGTATCTCCGCCGAACATCTTAATGGAGTCTACATTGGTGTAGCCCTTGGCAACGGCTTCCGCAATCTTGGGCAGCTGCTCAAAGTATACCTTTAAGGTATCCAGCTCCATCTGTTGTCTTGCAGCATCGCCGTACTGCTTCATGGCTTCCGCTTTCTTTAAAATACCGGCAGCTTCTGCCTCTGCCTTTGCCTGAATGGCTTCCGCCTCGGCTTTACCCTTTGCGGCAACCGCTTCTGCCTCGGCGATACCTGCGGCTTTTACTGCCTCCGCAGCCTGTTCCTTGGCGAAACGCTCCGCCTCGGCTTCTGCCTTTCTTGCCTCAGCCTGCTTCTGAATCTCAAAGAGTTCGGCTTCTGCCTTTCTCTGTCTTTCGTACTGCTCCGCATCCGCCTTCTGCTGTGCCGCATACTTGTTTGCTTCTGCTGTCTTCTTGATTTCCGCTTCCAGCGCTTTTTCCTTGATGGAAACCTCCCGCTCCTTTAATTCCAGTTCCTTTTCCTGACGGGCAAGGTTTGCATTTGCGGTGGTAATTTCTACGGTTTTACGCTGTTCCTCTTCCTGAATCTTGTAGGCTGCGTCTGCCTCTGCCTGCTTGATATCGGAATTTTTCTTCAATTCTGCCTTCTTGATGGAAAGCTCTGTCTGCTTCTGGGCGATTTCCGTATCTGCCATTACCTGGGCGTCATTGGCATCCTTCTGCGCCTGCGCCCTTGCAATGGCGACATCCCTGTCTGCCTGTGCCTTTGCCACGGAAGCGTCCTTCTGAATCTGGGACATATTATCCTGTCCGAGGGCTGTAATCAAATTGTTTTCATCCTCAATTTTCTGGATGTTACAGGATTCAATCCAGATACCGAGGGCGTTCATGTCCTTCTGTGCCTTTGCCTGTACCTCGTCACCGAAGGTTTTCCGGTCATTACATAATTCCTTTAAGCACTGGGTACCGATAATCTCACGCATGTTACCCTGCAGGGAATCGGTCAGGGCATCCCGGATTTGGGCTTCCTTCATATTCAGGAAGTTTTTCATGGCTGCCAGTACCATTTCGTGGGTGATACGCTTGTTGGGGTCTGCCCCGGCAATCGGGTTGCCTGTTTTATCAACGGTAATGTCCTTTTCGGTCAGAACTCTTACCTTTGCAACGGCGTCAATGTCAACACCGATGAAATCCTTTGTGGGGATGTAACCGTTTGTTTTGATGTCGATGCTGATTTGCTTTAACATCAGTTCATCCTTTTTCTCCAGAAAAGGGATTTTAATACCGGCGCGTCCGATTAAGACCTTCGGCTCCTTTTTCAGACCGGAAATGATGTATGCGGTGTCGGGAGATGCCTTTACATAACCGGACATCAGAATGATGATGATTAAGAGTACGGCTGCCGCGATGAGAGCGGGACCGAGAATACTGATATCAAACATAATTTTTCCTCCTTTGTTTGACAACTGTGTGAAGTACGGAACGCTCCGTGTGACTTCGTTTGCTTCTGACATTATCTATATTAGCTTAATTTCGGAAAAAGAACAATGGAAAGGAGCGCACGATAGAAAAAGTTATTGTGCAAAGAACCGGAAAAGCGTTATACTATAACTGTCACAATCTGTTGACGGATACAGAGGTAAGGTATTTTAGAAAGCGGCTGATGGAAGAGCCGCAGAATGGAGAGAGGACAATGAAAGTATATACCTGTTTCCCGGAGGGAAAAGCAAAAGCACTGACGATGAGTTATGATGACGGAAAGATTCAGGATGAGAGACTTGTTGGGATTTTTAACAAGTATGGTATCAAAGGAACCTTTAACATAAATTACGGAAGGATGGAGCAGGAGCAGACTCCGCCCCGGATAAGCCACAGCCGTGTGGCAGAGCTTTACAAGGGGCATGAGGTGGCAACCCATACCATGACCCATCCCACCATTGAACGCTGCCCCATGACCGGCGTGGCAGAGGAGATTCTGGAGGACAGAAAGGGACTGGAGAGCCTTGTCGGCGTGCCTGTCAGAGGACATGCCTATCCCAATGGTTCTTATAATGAAGAAATCAAGCAGTTATTCCGGCAGCTTGGGGTAGCCTATGCGAGAGTTGTACCCTCTGTGGCAGATTATGCCCTGCCGAAGGATCCGCTGGAGTGGCATCCTACCTGCCATCACAATGACCCGGAGCTGATGAAAAAAGCAGAGTTCTTTGCCAATTTCAGCAAAAAGCAGTATTTGAAGCTGATGTATGTATGGGGGCACAGCTATGAATTTGACAACAATAATAACTGGGAAGTAATTGAGGAATTTTGCAAGTTTATGGGAGGCAGAAGCGATATCTGGTATGCCACCAATATTGAAATCATTGATTATATGGATGCGGCAAAGCGTCTGCAGTTTACAGCGGATAATACAAAGGTTTATAACCCCAGTGTCCAGAGCATCTGGCTGGAGGTGGATGACAGCTGTTATGTGGAAGCAAAGGGCGGCTGTCTGACAGATTTGACGAAGGAGAAGGCAGACAGGTAAGGAGAAAAGTCAGGCAAACAGGGTATCCAAAGGGGGATATTGTATTTGTCTGGCTTTCTTTGACAATTTGGAAGCGGAAGCTTTTGTGACAGGGAGGAATGTATGGTAGATGTAGTAATCATCGGAGCCGGAGTAGTGGGATGCAGTATCGCCAGGGAACTTTCCAGGTACGATTTGCAGATACAGGTGCTGGAGCGGGCTTCTGATGTCTGCGAGGGAACCTCAAAGGCAAACAGCGGTATTGTACATGCGGGCTTTGACGCCCATCCCGGAACCCTTAAGGCAAAAATGAACGTGGCGGGGAATGAGAAAATGGAGGCGCTTTCCCGGGAACTGGATTTCCCGTTCCAGAGAAACGGTTCCCTTGTGCTCTGCTTTGCAGAGAAAGACCGGGACAAGCTGGAAAAGCTGCTGGAACAGGGCATTGCAAACGGGGTGAAGGAGCTTCGGATAATCGAAAAGGAAGAATTACGGCAAATGGAGCCGGATATTTCCAGAGAGGCGGTGGCTGCGCTGTATGCGCCGACGGGCGGGATTGTCTGTCCCTTTGGGCTGACAATCGCCATGGCGGAAAACGCGGCGGTAAACGGTGTGGAATTTAAGCTGGAAACGCAGGTTTTTTCTGTGAAGAGGAAAGAAAATCACTATCTGGTGACAACCAGCCGGGGCGAGGTGGAATGTCTTGCGGTGGTAAATGCGGCAGGAGTTTACGCGGATACCTTTCATAATATGGTAAGCGGAAGAAGGCTTCATATTATTCCGAGAAAGGGCGAGTACTGTCTGCTGGATAAAAAGGTGGGGAATTATGTTCATTCTACTATTTTCCAGCTTCCCACCGTCTATGGAAAGGGTGTACTGGTAACGCCGACAGTGCATGGCAACCTGTTAATCGGACCGACGGCAGCGGATATTGAGGATAAAGAGGCGGTGTCTACTACAGGGGAGGGCATTGCGGATGTACAGAAGCGGGCAGCGCTCAGCGTGGAAAAGCTGCCCACAAAGCAGATTATCACTTCCTTTGCCGGGCTGCGTGCCCACGAAGAGGGCGGGGATTTTGTGCTGGGAGAGCCGGAGGATGCACCGGGATTTTTTGATGCGGCGGGCATTGAATCTCCGGGGCTGACCTGTGCCCCTGCTCTGGGAGAATATCTGGCAGGGCTGGTGGCAGAGCGGCTTAAGGCAGAAAAGAAGGAAAACTTTGTTGCAGCCCGTAAGGGAATCCCGAATATGGCGCTGGCGTCCGAGGAGGAGAGAAAGAAGCTGATAGCGGAAAATCCTGCCTTTGCGGATGTGGTGTGCCGTTGCGAGCTGGTGACAGAGGGAGAAATTCTGGCAGCCATTCACAGACCGGTGGGGGCGACCACCTTAGACGGTGTGAAACGCCGTACCAGAGCCGGGATGGGAAGGTGTCAGGCGGGCTTCTGTTCCCCGAGGACAGTGGAACTTCTGGCAAGGGAGCTGAACCGGGATATGGCGGAAATTACAAAGAATGAGAAGGGCAGCGAATTTCTGACAGGCTATATTAAAAATGAATGAGATAGTGAGATTGTGTTCCGGATGCGCGAAGGGTATGCGCAGGAATGGAGAATAAGAGGCAAAGATGGAGAAAAAGCTGGTAATTATCGGAGGCGGCCCGGCGGGGCTGGCGGCTGCGGCTTCTGCCAGAGCGGCGGGGGTGGAGGATATTCTGATTCTGGAAAGAGATGCCAGACTGGGCGGGATTCTGAATCAGTGTATTCATAACGGATTTGGCCTGCATACCTTTAAGGAGGAGCTGACCGGACCGGAATATGCGCTGCGTTACATAGAAAAGGTAAAGGAACTGGAAATTGAATATTGGCTGAACACCATGGTAATTGATTTGAGCCAGGAGGAAAACGGGAAGAAGCTTGTCACGGTTATGAACCGGGAAAAAGGACTTGTTACCATAGAGGCGGAGGCGGTGATTCTGGCGATGGGCTGCAGGGAGCGTCCCAGAGGGGCTTTGAACATTCCGGGATACCGCCCGGCGGGGATTTATTCCGCGGGAACCGCCCAGAGATATGTCAACATGGAGGGGCGCATGCCCGGCAGGGAGGTTGTCATTTTAGGCTCCGGGGATATCGGGCTGATTATGGCAAGGCGTATGACCCTGGAGGGGGCGAAGGTAAAGCTGGTGGCGGAGCTGATGCCCTATTCCGGGGGCTTAAAGCGGAATATTGTGCAATGCCTAGACGATTTCGGGATTCCCTTAAGGCTGAGCCACACCGTTGTGGATATTAAGGGAAAAGAGCGGGTGGAAGCGGTCGTGATTGCAAAGGTGGGGGAGGACTTGAAACCCATTCCCGGAACGGAGGAGGAAATTCCCTGCGATACCCTGTTACTGTCCTGCGGGCTGATTCCGGAAAATGAGCTTTCCGGGAATCTCGGAGTGAAGATGAATCCTGTGACAAACGGCCCGGTAGTCAATGAAAGTCTGGAAACAGACAGGGAAGGGGTATTTGCCTGCGGGAATGTGCTTCATGTGCATGATTTGGTGGATTATGTTTCCGAGGAGGCTGCCCAGGCAGGAAAGCGGGCGGCTGCCTATCTGAAGGGTGAATTGAAGGGAAGCGGCAGTACTGTTTCTGTCCGGATTGGAAACGGGGTGCGGTATACGGTGCCCTCCCTGATAGATACAGAGCGGATGGAACCGGTGCAGACAGTACGTTTCCGGGTAGACAATGTATACAGAAACTGCAGTGTGGAGGTATCTGCAGGAGGAAAGGTATTAAGCAGCAGGAAAGCGAAGGTGCTGGCGCCCGGAGAGATGGAACAGGTCATGTTAAAGCGGGCGGAACTGGAAAAGCTGGAAGGGCTGACGGAGATTGTGATTTCCATACAGCAGAAGTAAACATGCGCAGGAAAAGATTGAAAAATAAAATTTTTCAATCGCGAGATTTGTGTCTGCGCGCACTTGACACAAACTCGTCATGCGGTGGGAAAGTGTGCAGAAACGAGCAGAAATATGCAGGAAAAGGAATTTGTATGTATCAGATGCCCGCTGGGCTGCAATATTACGGTAAAGCTGGAGGATAACCGAATCGAAAGCATTACGGGAAATACCTGCCCCAGAGGCGCAGAATATGTGACAAAGGAGCTGACAGACCCCAGAAGAATTGTAACCAGTCTGGTAAGACTGGAGGGGGGAGAGCTGCCTGTTGTTTCCGTCAAGACGGCGGGGGATATTCCGAAGGATAAAATAATGGAGTGCATCCGGACTTTAAAGGCTGTGACGCTGAAAGCACCGGTTCGTGTGGGGGATGTGGTGGTAAAAAATGTATGCGGCAGCGGTGTGGATGTAATAGCAACGAGAAACGGAGAATAAACTATGCAGGACTATATTATGGCATTGGACCAGGGAACAACCAGTTCCCGGTGTATTTTATTTGACAGACAGGGAAATATCTGTTCCATGTCCCAGAAGGAATTTACCCAGCATTACCCGAAGCCGGGCTGGGTAGAGCATAATCCCATGGAAATCTGGTCATCCCAGCTTGCTGTGGCAACGGAAAGCATGGCGATGGTGGGAGCGGATGCGGAGCATATTGCAGCCATCGGAATTACCAACCAGCGGGAAACAACGATTCTCTGGGACAGGGAAACCGGGGAGCCGCTTTACAACGCGATTGTCTGGCAGTGCCGCAGAACCTCTGAGCGGATTGAACAGTTGAAGGCAGATGGCTGGGAAGAAAAAATACGGGAAAAAACCGGGCTGATTCCGGATGCCTATTTCAGTGCCTCCAAGATTGCATGGATTCTGGACAATGTGCCGGGAGCAAGGCAGAAGGCGGAAAAGGGGGAAGTTCTCTTTGGAACGGTGGACACCTGGTTAATCTGGAACCTGACAAAGGGTGCGGTACATGTGACGGATTATACCAATGCTTCCCGGACAATGCTCTTTGATATTCACAGACTTTGCTGGGATGAGGAAATTCTGGAATATTTTAAGATTCCTGCCTGTATATTACCTGATGTGAGGCCTTCCAGCTGTCTTTTAGGGCATACGGATGCCTCTGTTCTGGGCGGGGAGATTCCCATTGCCGGAGTGGCAGGGGACCAGCAGGCGGCATTGTTCGGTCAGTGCTGTTTTGAACAGGGAGAAGTGAAGAATACTTACGGGACAGGCTGCTTCCTGCTGATGAATACCGGGGACAGAGCAATTTCTTCCCAGTCGGGACTTCTGACAACCATCGCGGCAAGTACCCCGGAGCGGGTGGAATATGCGCTGGAGGGAAGCGTATTTGTAGCAGGAGCAGGGGTACAGTGGCTTCGGGACAGTATGCGGATGCTGAAGAGTGCCGGACAGTCGGAGGAATATTGCCGGGCTGTGGAGGATACGGCGGGGGTTTATATGGTACCGGCATTTGCGGGAATGGGAGCCCCCTACTGGAACCAGTACGCGAGAGGAACCGTGGTAGGGCTGACAAGAGGCTGTACAAAGGAGCATTTCATCCGGGCAACTCTGGAATCTATCGCCTATCAGACAGCAGATGTACTGGCGGCGATGGAAAAGGACAGCGGAATTTATTTAAAGAGTCTGAAGGTGGACGGCGGAGCCAGTGCCAACGACTTTTTGATGCAGTTTCAGGCGGATATTGTCAATACTTCTGTCCACAGACCGAAATGTATTGAAACAACGGCTCTGGGAGCGGCTTATCTGGCAGGCCTGGCAGCAGGCTACTGGAAGGACAGGGCGGAAATCAAAGAAAACTGGCAGATTGGGGCGGCTTTTCACCCCGGTATGCCAGAGGAAAAGCGGCAGGAGCTTTTAAAGGGATGGAAAAAAGCCGTAAAATGTGCGCTGGTATGGGCACAGGAATAGATTGAAAAGCAGAATCGGGTATCAGATTGGAGGACAGGGCATGGGTGCAGAGGAATTGACCCCGGAATGTAAGGCATATATTGACAGAATAGTAGAACACAGGAATAAAGACGGGCTTTTAAGTATGCAAGAATGTCAGAGTATTCTGGAGTATGCTGCAGAGAATATGTCGGATGCCGTGTTTGGAATCGGGTATTACTATTTTGCGGAAAATTACTGGGTGCAGAATAACCCGGAGCAGACAATGCAATGTCTGACGGAATGTACAAAATGGTTCAGGGCAGCAAAAATGCACGAATTTTTAGCAAGAACCTATAATATGCTGGGGGCTGTTTCCGACTGGCAGAATAATAAGGTGGTTGCCCTGAATTATTACTATATCGGTCTGCAATATGCGGAGGCACACCGGATAAATTATGTTATCGGCATGGTAGGGATGAATATTGCCTATATTTTCATGCGGATGAAGCGGTATACAGAGGCAGCGGAGCATTACGAAAAATCGCTGGCAGCATTTTCGGAGGAGAAGCCCTCTTTCAGTCTTTACCGGAATATGGCAACCTGCCTGCTTAGATGCGGTATCTGCTATCTGCGGCTGGGAAAAAAGGAAAAGGCATATGAATATCAGCAGCGGGTAAAGCTGCTGCAAAAGGAGCATCCGGGGGAGAATTACCCAAGACGGGCACTGGAGGTTTTTGATGCGGAATGTGCGGCGGCGAGGGGGAACCGGGAGGAAGCCCTGATACAGCTTCGCAGTCTGCTGGATGCCTTTGAAAAGGAAGAATCGATGGATGAATTTTCCCGCTGTCTGACGGAGCTGGCAGAGCTGATGTTACAATTTGAAGCCTATGACGAGCTGGAAAGGCTGTTTCGGAAAGCGGAGTCGTTGCAGATTGTGGAAAATACGGGGCTGTCACTGGAGCTTTATCCCTGCTTAAGTGATTTTTTAAAGAAAACGGGCAGGGTGCAGAGCTTTGCAAAGTATACAAGGCAGTATTTTGCAGCCTATGAGAAGGAGCAGTCCAATAATAAGCAGGTAACAATCCGTGTGATGGAGCTGCAGGACAGGCTGCTGAGCATTGAAAAAGAACAGGAAAAGATGCGCGCCTCCAACCGGGAGCTGGAAGCGCTGGCGCTGTATGATTCCATGACGAATCTGGCGAACAGAACCCTGTTAAATGAATATGTTTCCCGGAAGTTTGAGGAGGCAAAGCAGGCGGGAAAGCTTTATGGTGTGGAAATTCTGGATATTGACTATTTTAAGCAGTATAATGATTTCTACGGACATCTGGAGAGAGACCGCTGTATTGAGGAAGTGGCAGCAGTACTGAAGGAAGCGGAGAGCGACAGGGTATTCTGCGGACGGTACGGCGGGGATGAATTTGTTGTCCTTTACAGTGATATGACACTGGAAGAAATTGAGAAAACCGTGGAGCAGATTCAGGAGAAAATCAGAAGGAGGGCAATTCCCCATGAAAAGTCTGCCTGCGGAGAGATTGTTTCTGTCAGTCAGGGAGTTTTTGTCCGGGTGCCCCAGGAGGAAAACAGGGAGTGGGATTTCAGCGCGGCGGCAGATACGGCGCTGTATCATGCGAAAAGGCAGGGAAGGAACTGCTATTGCATAGAAACGGAGTTCCATAAAAAAGGGGTTGGAGTTTGAGGGAGTGCGTCCGGGGGGAATGTATCAGTCCACCGCAGGCACATCGCTTTCGCGAGTTGCGCACGCAGCGGCACGCGCCTCCAAAAGGAGGAGGCTTAACACACCAGAAGGACGGTGTGTAAGTGCCGGCGGCTCCACAGTGCCTGCTTGCGGGCAGATACATCATTCCACCCGGACAGGACCTCAAAGGGGAGGAAAGCCAGAAAAAACAGATAAAGGAAGGAATTGAGGATGTTAGTACAGAAGTATAAGGATATGTTATCCGGGAAGTCGGTTATCCGGCAGTTATCGGAGTTTGCCACGGCGAGAGGGCAGGAAATAGGGTATGAGAATGTGTTTGATTACAGTCTGGGGAATCCTTCCGTGCCGGTGCCCCGGGAGTTTACGGATTGTATGATAGAGCTGCTGTCTACCCAGGATACGAATGTGCTGCATGGGTACAGTCCGAGCCTTGGGATTACAAGTGTCAGGGAGAAGGTGGCGGCATCGCTGGAAAAGCGGTTCGGGCTGCCTTATCGGAAGGAGCATATTTTTATGGCATCCGGTGCGGCGGGAGCGCTGGCGCATGCTTTCAGGCTTGTGTCGCAGCCCGGGGATGAAATACTGACCTTTGCACCGTTTTTCCCGGAATATCACCCTTATGTGGATTTATCCGGGGCAGTGTTGAAAGTAGTGCCGCCGGATACAGAGGCTTTTCAGATAAATTTTGATAAGATGGAAGAGATGATGAACGAGAAGGTGATGGCGGTGCTGATTAACACCCCCAATAATCCTTCCGGTGTGGTATATTCCGCGGAAACCCTGAAAAAGCTGGCAGAGGTATTGAAAAGAAAATCGGAGGAATATGGTCATACCATTTATCTGATTTCTGACGAACCTTACCGGGAAATTGTCTTTTCCGGTGTAGATGCGCCCTGTGTATCGAAATTTTATCCGGATACCATTATGTGCTATTCCTTCTCGAAATCCCTGTCCCTTCCGGGAGAGAGAATCGGATATGTGGCAGTCAGCCCCCAGTGCGGGGATGCGGAAACCATGATACAGATGTGCGGTCAGATTTCCAGAGGAATCGGACATAACTGTCCTCCCTCCATTATTCAGCTTGCGGTAGCGGAGGTACTGGACAAGACGGCAGATTTAAAGGTATATGAAACAAATCGGGATATTTTATATAAGGAACTGATAAATCTGGGCTTTACCTGTGTAAAACCCGGAGGAACCTTTTATATTTTCCCGAAGGCTTTGGAAGAGGATGCAAAGAAATTTTCCAGAAAAGCCCTGAAATATGATTTGATACTGGTGCCGGGCGACAGCTTCGGCGCGCCGGGATATTTCAGAATGGCATATTGTATTGATACGGAAAAGGTAGAGCGTTCTCTGGAGGCTTTGAGGAAATTTGTAAAAGAGGAGTATGGAAGCAGGTAAAGCGCCTGAGGCACAAAGTAGCCTTTATCGCAGAGCCAAATCTGACATTTGGCTCGCGAATCCTTCGACGCAAGAGAGCGTCTGCAGAATGGATGATTAGTGTGAAAATTAAAATTTTCACACGCAGAAATGGAGATTAGTATGAGTGCAGAATTGATACAGGCAGGACTGGTTTTGGAAGGTGGCGGAATGAAAGGGGTCTATACCGCCGGGGTTCTGGATTTTTTTCTGGATAAAAAGCTGATGTTTTCCAGCGTATATGGGGTATCGGCGGGGGCGTGCAATATGTGCAGTTATCTTGCCGGGCAGAGAGGAAGGGCGCTGGATGTTTCCATAGATTATCTGGAAAGCAGAAAATATTGCAGCCTGGAGAGTCTTGTCCTGACAGGAGATTTATTTAATGTGGATACCTGCTATCACCTGATTCCGGAGTACCTGTATCCCTTTGATTATGAAACCTTTTCCAAATATCAGGGAAAGGCGTATAGCGTGGCAACGGATATCAGGAGCGGAAAGCCGGTTTATTTCCGAATCCGGGATTTGAAGAAGGATATTGATAAAATCAGGGCATCGGCATCCCTGCCTCTGGTTTCCAGAAATGTCAAAATAGACGGCAGAGAATATCTGGACGGCGGTATCAGCGATGCAATTCCTCTGCAGAAATCTGTGCTGGACGGAAACCGGAAGAATATTGTTGTTATGACAAAGGAAGTGGGCTTTGTACGCAAGCCTGCTACCCAGCTGCCTCTGATTCGGATGCGGTATTTAAAGTATCCGAAGGTGGCAGAACTGATGGAAAACAGACATATCAATTATAATCAGCAGACCGCATATATTGAAAATATGCAGAAAAGCGGGAAAGCCTTTGTCATCCGTCCGAAAAGGGCAGGAAACGTAGGACGGATTGAAAAGGATGTGAAAAAGCTGAAAGCCCTTTATCGGGAGGGGTATGAGGATGCGGCGTCATGCTATGAAGAACTGATGAAGTATCTGAAAGAAGAATAAGGACTGTTTGCTGTAGCAATTTTCCTCTATGGGAGGGCAAGAGAGGGAAAAGTGCGTGAGCATACCCGTCGGAGCCTGTGAGTTAGGGTAAGGAAGGGAAAAGTGCGTGCCCATACCCGTCGGAGCCTGTGAGTGAGGGTAAGGGAAAGAAAAGTGCGTGCGTATACCCGTCAGGGCCTATGAGGGAGGGTAAGGAAGGGAAAAGTAAATCCTTATACCCAGGTCAGGATGGCAGGAGCAGGGGAAAGTATGAAAATGATGTAACTCTGGATTGTTACAGAGAAAATAGGAGAATGTGCGCAGAAAGGGAAACGAAACATGACAGGATTTTTGGAAATTTTAAAGGCAATTCTTTATGGAATTGTGGAGGGTATTACGGAATGGCTGCCAATCAGCAGTACGGGACATCTGATTTTAGTGGAGCAGTTTTTCCCCTTTGAAGGAACCAGCGAAGGTTTTTTTGATATGTTTGATGTGGTAATCCAGCTTGGGGCAATACTGGCGGTAGTGGTGCTTTTCTGGAATAAAATATGGCCTTTTTATAAAAAAAATAATGGAAAGAGCAGAAAGGGCGGTATTATAAAGGCTGAAAAAGACCCTGCCCTTGGAAATATTGCGCTGAGCATGGACACCTTCTGGATGTGGGTGAAAATTGTTGTGGCATGTATTCCGGCAGTGGTTTACGGGATTTTGTTTGATGATGCGGTCAGCGAAGCCTTTAAAAAGCAGATTGGCAGAAGCAGTGTTACCATTCAGGTGATTGTGGTGGCAGTGATGCTTCTGCTGGTGGGTATTTTATTTATTATCGTGGAAAACTGGAACAAAAACAGGGTGCCGGCCACAACAAAGCTTTCCCAGCTTACCTATAAGGATGCCCTGATTATCGGCTTCTGCCAGCTTGTGGCAGCAGCACTTCCCGGTACCTCCCGTTCCGGCGCAACTATACTGGGAGCAATCGCAATCGGCATTTCCAGAACCGTAGCGGCGGAATTTACTTTCTTTCTGGCAATCCCGGTTATGTTTGGAGCGAGTCTGTTAAAGCTGGTAAAATTCGGCTTTACATTCACTTCTCTGGAACTGGCGCTTTTGCTTATCGGTACGGTGGTTTCTTTCCTGGTATCCCTTATCGTTCTGAGATTTCTGATGGGATATATTAAGAAGCATGACTTCAAGGTATTCGGATGGTACCGGATTGTACTTGGAATTGTGGTACTATTGTACTTTGCGATAGCAGGTTGACAATTTGAAGGAATGGGAATAAACTGTTGCCAACAAAAGAACTGACGGTAAGAACCAGTTTGGTTGACCGGAAGAAGGGAGAGAAAAGTTATGGCAGTAAGAAAGAGAGCGGCAAAGAAAACCACAGCAGCTGTAAAGCCTGTTGTTGAAAAGGTGGCAGAAGCACCGGCAGCAAAGGCAGAGGAAAAGGCTGTAGCAGTAAAGCCTGCAGAGAAGGCAGAGGAGAAGGCTGTAGCAGTAAAGCCCGCAGAGAAGGCAGAGGAAAAGGCTGCAACGGTAAAGGCAGCAGAGAAGCCTGCCGCTGAAAAAAAGACAGCCAGAAAGGCTCCTGTAAAGAAGACACCTGCAAAGAAAGCAGAGTTAAAGTCCTCCATTTGTGTGCAGTTTGGGGGAAAGTCCTATTCTCAGGATGATTTAATCAAGATTGCAAGGGATGTATGGAAATATGACCTGAAGCAGAAGGTTGGAAGTCTTGAGAGTGTGGAGCTGTATGTAAAGCCGGAAGAAAACATGGTTTATTATGTGATGAATAAGGAGTTTACCGGAAGCTTCTATATTTAAATGGGGGCTCCTGAAAAAGATTTCTGAATCCGTATAAACACTATAAACGTATAAACACTATAAATAAGAAAAGAGAAAACAGAGTCTGCGTGCTGTGGCAGGCTCTGTTTTTTTTTTTTAGCTGCTTTAAAATTACTTTAGAATTATTTTAGAAATTTTTCCATGAAAACAGGTTGACAAGAAAGAGGTGTGGTGCTATCTTGGTCTTACAAGGTGTTAGCACTCCTAACAATCGAGTGCTAACAACCTGGAGCAAAGTTCTGATGGAAAGAAGGTGCTGAGGTGGAACTGGATGAAAGAAAAAAGAAAATTCTTCAGGCAGTTATCCGGCATTATCTGGAAACAGGAGAACCGGTAGGCAGCAGAACCATTTCAAAGTACACAGATTTGAACTTAAGCTCGGCAACCATCCGAAATGAGATGGCAGATTTGGAGGAAATGGGATATATCCTTCAGCCCCATACCTCCGCAGGACGGATTCCTTCCGACAAAGGGTACAGGCTTTATGTGGATACCATGATGGAGGAAAAGGAACGGGAAGTCGTGGAAATGAAGGAAATGCTGGTGGAGAGGCAGGACAAGATGGAAAACCTGTTAAAGCAGGTAGTCAGGGTTCTCGCCCGGAATACCCAGTACGCAACCATGATTTCGACACCCCAGGTCAGACGGAACAAACTGAAATTTATCCAGTTGTCCAGAGTGGATGCCCATCAGCTTCTGGCGGTAATTGTTATCGAAGGAAATGTCATCAAGAACAGCATCTTAAATATTGAAGAGGAGCTGAGCGATGAAATTATCCTGAAACTGAATATTTTACTGAATACCCATATGAATGGACTTTCCATAGAGGAAATCAATCTGGGAATGATAGCGCTGATGAAACAGCAGGCAGGTATTCACAGTGAGATTGTCAGCAAGGTAATTGATGCGGTAGCCGAGGCAATCAAGGGCGAAGAAGAGTTTGAGATTTATACCAGTGGAACGAATAACATTTTCCGTTATCCGGAGCTGGCAGACCAGCAGAAAGCGAGCGAACTGATTAATACCTTTGAAGAGAAGCAGCTTTTAGGGGAACTCCTTCAGGATACGGACAACGGAGAGGAAAACACGGGAATCCAGGTTTACATCGGTTCGGAAACACCGGTGAAGAGCATGAAGGACTGCAGCGTTGTTACCGCAACCTACGAGCTGGGGGATGGAATGAAAGGAACGATAGGAATTGTCGGACCGAAGCGAATGGATTATGACAAGGTGGTAGGAACCTTGAGAACCATTCAGACGCAGCTTGATGAGCTGTACAGAACGGAAGACACTTAATAAATAAAGAAAGGATGAGGAAGCATGGCGGAACAGGAAAAGAATATGGAAGAAAACAGCCAGCAGACTCCCGATGAAGAAAATCCGGAAAATATCGAGGAGAGAGCCGAAGAGATAGAACAGGAAATAGAAGAAGAGGCTGATGAAATAGCGGAAGAGGAAGCAAAGGGAAGCTGGGCTGACAAGAGAGCCGCAAAGAAGCAGGCAAAGCAGGATAAGAAAGCGGATGCCTACAGGGAGCAGATTGAAAAGCTGGAGGATAAGGTAAAGCGCCAGCTTGCTGAATTTGAAAATTTCCGGAACAGAACGGAAAGAGAAAAAACAGCAATGTTTGAAACCGGTGCGAAGAGCGTCATTGAAAAGATGCTTCCCGTTGTAGATAACTTTGAAAGAGGTCTGGCAACGGTGCCGGAGGAAAATAAAGAAGACCCCTTTGTGGATGGTATGAACCGGGTTTACAAACAGCTGCTGACAGAGCTGGAAAATATCGGTGTAAAGCCGATAGAGGCAGTCGGGAAGGAATTTGACCCGAACCTGCATAATGCTGTGATGCAGGTGGCAAGCGAGGAATATGAATCCGGAGTAATTGTTCAGGAACTTCAAAAAGGATATACCTACCGGGATGGCGTTGTAAGACATTCCATGGTAGCGGTAGCCGAGTAATGAAAGATAAATGAGTGAGAGAGATTAAGGAGGCAAATAAAATGAGTAAGATTATTGGTATTGACCTGGGAACAACAAACAGCTGTGTAGCCGTTATGGAAGGTGGTAAACCCACCGTTATCGCAAACGCAGAAGGCGCAAGAACAACACCTTCCGTTGTAGCATTTACAAAGACAGGAGAAAGACTGGTAGGTGAGCCTGCAAAGCGTCAGGCAGTTACCAACGCAGAAAAGACAATCGCATCCATCAAGAGAGATATGGGTACTGACAGAGGTCGTACCATTGATGGCAAGAAATATTCTCCCCAGCAGATTTCCGCTATGATTCTGCAGAAGCTGAAGGCTGATGCAGAGAGTTATCTGGGTGAGAAGGTAACAGAGGCAGTTATCACTGTACCTGCTTACTTTAATGACGCACAGCGTCAGGCAACCAAGGATGCCGGAAAGATTGCAGGTCTGGAAGTAAAGCGTATCATCAACGAGCCTACGGCAGCAGCTCTTGCTTATGGCCTGGATAACGAGAAAGAGCAGAAGATTATGGTATACGACCTGGGCGGCGGTACCTTCGATGTTTCCATTATCGAAATCGGTGACGGCGTTATCGAGGTTCTGGCAACCAACGGTGATACACACCTTGGCGGTGATGATTTTGATAACAAGATTATCCAGTGGATGCTTTCCGAGTTCAAGAAGGCAGAGGGTGTAGACCTTTCCGGTGACAAGATGGCAATGCAGAGATTGAAGGAAGCAGCAGAGAAGGCAAAGAAAGAGCTTTCCAGCGCTATGACAACCAACATCAACCTTCCTTTCATTACCGCAACCGCAGAGGGACCCAAGCACTTTGATATGAACCTGACCCGTGCTCAGTTTGATGAACTGACCCGTGATTTGGTAGAAAGAACAGCAATCCCCGTACAGAACGCAATGAAGGATGCAGGTCTGACCAATGCAGACCTTGGACAGGTGCTTCTGGTTGGTGGTTCCACACGTATTCCTGCTGTACAGGATAAGGTAAGAGCCATGACAGGAAAAGAGCCCAGCAAGTCCTTAAACCCTGATGAGTGTGTGGCAATCGGTGCTTCCATTCAGGGTGGTAAGCTGGCAGGTGATGCAGGTGCCGGTGATATCCTGCTTCTGGATGTTACTCCGCTGTCCCTGTCCATCGAAACAATGGGTGGCGTAGCAACCAGACTGATTGAAAGAAATACAACCATTCCTACCAAGAAGAGCCAGGTATTCTCTACCGCAGCAGATAACCAGACCGCAGTAGATATCAACGTATTACAGGGTGAAAGACAGTTCGCAAAGGACAACAAGTCCCTTGGACAGTTCCGTCTGGATGGTATTCCTCCTGCAAGAAGAGGTGTCCCTCAGATTGAAGTTACCTTCGATATTGATGCAAACGGTATCGTAAACGTATCTGCAAAGGATTTGGGAACCGGAAAAGAGCAGCACATTACCATTACCGCAGGCTCCAATATGTCTGATGCCGATATCGAAAAGGCTGTTAAGGAAGCGGCTGAGTTCGAGGCACAGGACAAGAAGAGAAAGGAAGCTGTTGAGGCAAGAAATGACGCAGATTCCTTCGTATTCCAGACAGAGAATGCTCTGAAGGAAGTTGGCGATAAGTTAAGCGACAGCGATAAATCCGCAGTTCAGGCTGACCTGGATGCTGTAAAGGCTATTCTGGAGAGAACCAAGGATCAGGAAATGAGCGACAGCGATTTGGATGAATTAAAGGCTGCAAAGGAGAAGCTGACAAACAGCGCACAGGCTCTGTTTACAAAGATGTATGAGAACATGCAGCAGGCACAGGGCGGTGCAGCAGGTGCCGGTCCTGATATGGGCGCAGGTGCAGCAGGCGGCAGCACTTCTTCCGCACCTGAGGATGATGTAATCGATGGCGACTTCAGAGAGGTTTAATTAAAGATTGCAGTAGAAACTCAAGTGTGGTAGAGTAATTAAGTTAGTATAATGAAATTCAAGGAAACACAGGGAACGGATGCTTCGGCGTAAGTCCCCTGTGTTACCGCGTAAAGAGGAGTAAACAATGGCAGAGCAGAAGCGAGATTATTATGAAGTCCTTGGTGTGGATAAAAATGCGGATGAAGCAGCGATTAAAAGAGCATATCGTGTTCTGGCAAAGAAATATCATCCGGATATGAATCCCGGCGATGCGGAAGCGGAGAAAAAGTTCAAGGAGGCTTCGGAGGCTTATGCTGTTTTAAGTGACCCGGAGAAAAGGCGTCAGTATGACCAGTTCGGCCATGCTGCTTTTGAAGGCGGCGCAGGTGGTGCCGGCGGATTTGATTTTAATGGCGGAGATTTCGGAGATATCTTCGGGGATATTTTTGGTGATTTATTTGGCGGTGGAAGAAGCCGCGGTGCCCAGAGCAATGGCCCCATGAAGGGAGCAAATCTGCGTACCAGTGTAAGAATTACCTTTGAGGAAGCTGTATTTGGCTGTAAAAAGGAAATTGAACTGACAGTGAAGGAAACCTGTAAGACCTGTAACGGCTCCGGTGCAAAGCCCGGAACGAGTCCTGAAACCTGTCCGAAGTGTAACGGAAAGGGACAGATATATTTCAATCAGCAGACCTTCTTCGGTACAGTCCGTAATGTGCAGACCTGTCCGGATTGTCAGGGACGTGGAAAGATTATTAAGGAAAAGTGTCCGGATTGCCGTGGCGCAGGATACATTCCTATGAAAAAGCGCTATTCTGTGGATATTCCGGCGGGAATTGACAATGGTCAGTCCACCCGTATGCCGGGACTGGGCGAGCCCGGTATTAACGGAGGCCCCAGAGGAGATGTGCTGATAGAGGTAATTGTAGGCAGACATCCGATTTTCCAGAGGCAGGATTTCGATATTTATTCTACCGTGCCGGTATCCTACGCAGTGGCAGCACTGGGTGGTGAGATTTTCATTGATACTGTGGATGGAAAGGTAATTTATGATGTGAAGCCGGGAACCCAGACGGATACCAGAATCCGGCTTCGGGGCAAGGGTGTGCCTTCCTGGCGGAATAAGAATGTCAGGGGCGACCATTATGTGACCCTTGTGGTTCAGGTGCCGGATAAGCTGAGCGCAGAGGCAAAGGATTTACTGCGTCAGTTTGATAAGCTGACAGGAGATTCCCTGAATGCGGTGGCAGGTGCAGAGGATAAGAACACCAATGGGGACAGCAAGGACCCTAAAGAGGGCGGAAAAAAGAAGAAGTTCTGGAAATAAGATAGAAAGGGCAGGTTGATGCGACAACTTGCCCTTTTTGTATAGGCTGAAAACGGAATATATCTTTCAAAAAAGGAGGAAATAGTTTATAATATCATGGATTCGATGCAGTCCTTTGCCGTAAACGCGGGGGCTGCAGGCTGCTGAAAGACATGGAGATTAGTGTGAAAAATATGCCTGATAGCATATTTTTCACACGGCTATTTGTGCCGCAGGCGTCACAAAGTAGCTTTTTATCGCAGAACTGAATCTGAAATTCAGTTCGCGATTCCTTCGGCAAAGGGATGCCTGCGGAATGGGGATTATTATGAAGAACATCTGGAAGATATTTATCAGTGATTTGAAAAATCTGGTGAAGCAGCCCTTCGCCCTGATTATTATTATCGGTTTGTGTATCATTCCGTCCCTGTATGCCTGGTTTAACATTTTTGCCAACTGGGACCCTTATGCCAATACCGGCGGTGTGCCTGTGGCAGTGGTTTCCGTGGATAAGGATTACACCCTGAAGGACGGTTCTGTTGTAAATATGGGAGAATCCGTTCTGGATAACCTTCATTCCAACACCAGTGTCGGCTGGGTATTTCTGGATACGGAGCAGGAAGCCCTGGACGGGGTGAAAGCAGGAAAGTATTATGCGGCGATTGTGATTACGGAAAAGTTTACATACAGCATGTATAATGTTTTTTCGGAGGATTTTGAAAATCCGGCGGTGATTTATTACCAGAATCAGAAGAGCAATGCCATCGCTACAAAAATCACAGATACCGTGGCGGGTACCCTGCAGAATACCATTAACGAAACCTTTATCGAGGTGGTAGTCAGCACTATTTTTGAGGAAAGCAATGCTGTTTCCTCTGATTTGCAGGAGGAAAATTATGTGGAGAATTTCCGGGCAAAGCTGGACAGGCTGAATGATAATCTAATCAGCTACAGCACCATGCTGGGCAGCTTTACGGATGGAAATGCGAAGCTGGAAGCGGCAATCAGCCATGTGAATTACGAAATTCCAATCATGCAGAAGCGGATGGATACCACAGCGGACAGTCTTTCCCAGAGCAGCAGTAATATGGCAGCCTCCAGAACAACTCTTGCGAACTTCAGCAATCATATAGATACCTCTATGAACACCATCAATGCTTCTCTGGAAAATATCAAGGGAGCCTTGAATAACAGTGCCCTTGCGGATGATGTTGCGGAAATGACAAAGGACATGAATCAGGTGGCGCAGGATGCCAACACCTTAAACGGGCAGGTCAATGCGCTTTTGGAGGTTTTAATTGAGCAGCGGATAAAGGAAAGCGTTTCGGGCGGGGATGCCACTGTGACCGGCGGGGACGCGGGAAGCGGCACTAATATCCCTCTGGATGCAGCCATTGAAGCCCTGCAGGCGATGCAGAAGGAGCTGGATATTATCAATTCGGTGGTGGGAAGTGTTCTGGAATCCACGAATGATTTGGCGGCAGAGAAAGCAAAGCAGAATGTTACACAGGCGATGAATAATGTAAAAACCGTGGTGGACAGCTGCGAAAAGTCTGTGACAAATATGCAGAATATTTATAAGAATAATCTGGTGCCCCAGATGCAGAGTGTATTGAATAATATGTCAGATTCCCTGAATCAGGTGACAAGTCTGGTGAATACCCTGAGCAATACCCTGTCAAACGTGGGGGTTGTCATGGGCGGCGTAGAGGAAACGGTGACGGGAACCTCTGCCAGTCTGGAGCAGATAAAAGAGGTGGTAGATAAAATCAGCGGAAAGCTGACAGAGCTTTCCGGACTTTTAGAGGGAGCGGAAGAGGAAGAGGTTATGGATATTCTGATTCGCTTCCTGGGCGGGGACCCGGAAAGCTTCGGGGCATATTTCTCCCAGCCCGTTACCATGGAAACAACGGCAATTTATCCCGTGGCAACCTACGGCTCTGCCATGACCCCGTTCTATACCACGCTGGCAATCTGGGTTGGCTCAACGATTCTGGTAGCGCTGGTAAAGGTAAAGGCATCCCCGAGGGGACTGGAAAATGTGCAGAGTTATCAGCTGTTCTTTGGAAGATATCTCCTGTTCTGGCTGCTGGCGCAGATTCAGGGGGCAATTATTGCAGCGGGTGATTTATTCCTTTTGAAGGTAAATATTGTGGAACCGGGATTGTTTTTCCTGGCGGCAAGCTTTGCAGCCACGGCATTTTCCCTGCTGATATATTCTCTGACCCTCGCTTTCGGGGATGTGGGAAAGGCAGTCTGCGTAATTGTCATGGTATTACAGATAGCCGGCTCCAGCGGAACCTTCCCCATTGAGCTTCTGCCGGATACCTACCAGCATATATACATATTCTTCCCCTTCCCCTATGCGATTACCGCAATGAGAGAAGCGCTGGCGGGAATGTATGGAACGACTTATATGGAATCGCTGGCAAAGCTGGTTCTGTTTATGATAGCGGGGCTGCTGGTGGGACTTGTCATCAGGATTCCTTTTGTGCGGCTGAATCATTTTGTGGAAGAGCGGATGGAAGATACCGGTTTGATGTAGGATGCGCAAAGAGTATGCGCAGAAATGGGGATTCGTATGGAAAAAGAGAGAGATTATGAAGAGATTTTCCAGAAGGTAATGGATTATGAACAGGCACTTCACGAAAAGAATCTGACGAGAATTAAAATCGGGTTGAAGTGTATCTGGATTGTGCCGCTTATCTTTCTGATATTATTGTTTTTTACCGGAAGCAATAAGGTGATTTTTCTGATTTTATGGATTGTGTCCTTATTTGCCATTTCCATTTATCTGATTACCGTGGAATATATGGATTATAATCTACAGGAAAAAATCATGGAGCTTAAGGGAGAAAGGGGCGAGATTGAAACGGTTGCCCCGGCGGATTTTGACAAGGCTGCAAGAATCCTGAAAAATACGAAGGAACGGATTGGACAGGGATTAAATTCCAAAGCGGAAACGGAAATAGAAGAGGAATAGCTATATGCACAATATATTGAAGATTTTCAGGACAGACCTCAGGCGTATCATGAATAATGTGGTGGCAGTTGTCATTATTATGGGACTGAGCATCCTGCCGGCGCTTTATGCGTGGTTTAATATATTTTCCAACTGGGATCCTTATGAACCGGCGGCGACAAGCCAGTTGAAGGTTGCTGTGGCATCGGATGATGTGGGAGCGAATCTTTTGGGGATTTCCATGAATGTGGGAGAAAATGTGGTGACAGCGCTGGAATCCAATACCACCATCGGCTGGGTGTTCCCGGAAACCTCTGGGGAGGCTTTAGAGGGTGTGGAGAGCAGCGAATACTATGCGGCGCTGATTATTCCGGAGGGCTTTACAGAGGAAATGCTGGGCTTTCTGGACGGAGAGGTAGACCACCCCACCATTTACTATTATGAGAATGAAAAGAAAAACGGTATCGCACCGAAAATCACAGGCAAGGCAAAAACGGCGGTACAGGAGCAGGTAAATGCTACTTTTATCAGTACGCTGGCAGAATCCATCATGAAGGTGGGAAATGCCCTGTCTATGGTAGATGCAGACGGAAATTTAAGCTTTGCAGATTCACTGGATGCGGTGGAAACGGAGCTGCGCAATTATCTGATTATGTTGCAGTCCTTTGAAAGTATCATGCAGTCCGCGGAAATGATTATGGCAACCAGTCAGGCGATGCTGCCTGATATGGGCGATATGCTGGAAAACGGCAGAAGCACCATGATTAGTATGCAGACCATGATAAATTCCAGCATGGATGCGGTGGATGTCATGGGAGATATGGTAGGCAGCAGCATGGATATGGTGGAGGAAGCTTTGGATTATCTGGCTGTCTTTTCAGAGGGCGTCCTTGACAGCATCGGAGATGTGGGCGGATATTCGGATACAGGAATCGGTATGGCAATCGGTCTGGTGGAGGGCATGCAGGGAAATCTGGACGTACTGGAAACTCTTGTGAACGGGCAGGAGGAACAGATTAAGGCAATCGATAATACGCTGACGGCGATTAAACAGGATTTAAAGGAGCTGCAAAACAGCAAGGACAGGGTGGATGTGGACATCAATACTCTGAAAAATCAGATTGTGGAGCAGATAAAAATCTGTCAGAAGCAGTTGACGGAGCTTTCCAACGACTATAACTATAATGTGCGTCCCTCTGTAAAGGCAACAGGAAAGTCCATTCAGCAGGCATTTTTGAATGCGGCATCCATGATGAACGGCACGGATGTGAATATGGATGAGGTTTCCGATATTCTTTCGGAATATCAGAAGGTCATTCAGGAGGGAACAGCAAGCCTGACAGAGTCTTTGCAGATTGGGCAGGAGCTTTTGGACAAGCTGACAACGGTTTCCGACAGAATCAAAAGTCTGACGGGAATGGATTCCTATGAGGATATTTTGAATGCCATGGCAACAGACCCGGCATTTCTGGCGGAATTTGTGTCCTCCCCGGTGGATTTGGAAACGGTTTCCATTTATCCGGTGAACCATTACGGTTCGGCAGCGTCTCCTTTTTATACCATTCTGGCAATCTGGGTTGGTGCTCTTTTCCTGGTTGCCATTGTCCATGTGACAATCAAGCCGGAGAACCCGGAGGAGAATCCGCTTGTGGTTTATAAGACCTGGGAGAGGTATTTCGGAAGGTATTTACTGTTCTTTCTGGTCGGACAGGCACAGACACTGTTGACGATTCTGGGGAATTTGTATTATATTCAAATACAGTGCCAGCATCCTTTCCTGTACTGGCTGGCAGCAGCCATAGCCAGCACGGCATTTAGCTGCTTTATGTATTCCGTGACCTTTGCCTTCGGAAATGTGGGCGAGGCGCTGGCAATTATTGTAATGGTAATACAGGTGGCAGGTTCCGGCGGTACCTTCCCGATTGAAACACTGCCCAAGGTATTTCAGGCGGTTTACAGGTTCCTGCCCTTCCAGTTCGGCATGAAGGCATTCAAGGAATGTATCGCGGGCATGTACGGTATAGATTACTGGAAAAATATCGGAAAACTGGGAATTTTCTTTGTGATTTCCCTGCTTATCGGACTTTTACTGGAGCCGCCTTTCAGAAAACTGAACCATATGATTGAAAAGAGTAAGGAAAAGACAGGGCTGATGCTGTAAAAACTGCGGAAAGAGGCACAGATGGACAAATTAAAACGGGAAGAAAATCAGGTAAAAATACTTTTTGCGGGGACCATTCTGGTGCTGCTTTGTGTTGTGCTGCCGCTGTTTCTCATTGCAAGATATAATTTTCAGAGTGTGGATGACGTAGGGTATGCGGTTTCGGCGGAAAATGTATGGCAGGAAACCCATTCCGTATGGAGGGTTTTTGCAAGACAGGCGGCATATGCGAAGGAGTACTGGGAAATCTGGCAGGGCACCTTTGCGGCGGAATGGTTTACCACATCCATGATGGGTATTTTTATCAAGGATGCCTATTATATGGGAACTTATCTTTCTCTGGGCGGATTTGTGCTTTCCGAACTGCTGCTTTTTATGGTACTCTTAAAGAAGGTGCTGGGAGCGGATACCTTCCGGGCGGGGATTACTGCAATCAGTGTATTGTGCCTGCAGATTTTACTGGTGCCTGTACCGGCGGAGGCTTATTTCTGGTTCTGCGGGGCAGTGCTTTATACGGTATCCTATAATGAAGCAATTCTTTTATGTACACTGTTAGTGCTGTTATACCAGAACCGGGGAAAGATATGGCAGAAATGCCTTTTAATGGCAGGTATCTGCCTTTTGTCCCTTCTGGTGGCAGGGGGAACCTATGTCACTCTGATGGGAATGTTTCTTGTCTATTTCTTTCTGGTGGTGCTTTACTGGTATCGGAAAAATCCCAACAGGTGGCTGGCAACGGCGGGGTTTCTTCTCTATCTGGCAGTGGCGGGCTTAAATGTGCTGGCACCGGGAAATCAGAAGCGGCTGACCTCTGCAGGCGCAGAGCAGATGAGCGCCATCGGGGCAATTTTGCGTTCTCTCTGGGAGGCGGCACTTTATATTGCAAAAAATACCATGCTTCCCAGTGTGATTCTTGCCCTGCTTTTTGTACCGCTGTTTCTTAAAATTGTGAAAAAGAAGAACTATCAATATCCCCTGCCTCTTCTGGTTACTCTTATCAGCTTTGGAGTTTTTGCGGCGCAGTTTACGCCGAATCTGTATACGCTGGGAATTACCGGAGCAGGCAGAATCCAGAATGTATACCGCTGGACGTTCTATATCTGGCTGTATGGCAATGAGCTGTACTGGATTGGCTGGCTGGTGAGAAAGAAAAAAATATACGAATCCAATACAAATACAACAGAGGGCTATCTGCTGCCCGGCTGGATGCTGGGAGCGGTACTGCTGGCGCTTGCCCTGTATGTCTGGGGCGGTGATACGCTGTCCTCTGTCAGTGCAGTCTATTCCCTGCATCGGGGAGAGGCGCAGAGCTACTATGCGGAATATCAGGAAAGACTGGCGGTGCTGGAGGATGAAACGGTGACGGATGCTGTTTTCAAGCCCTATACCTTTATTCCTTATGTGCTGTATTTCGGGGATATTACGGATAAGCCGGAGGACTGGGTCAATCAGGCAGTAGCAAATTATTACGGAAAAAATTCGGTAGTATTGCAAAAATAAGGAAAATGAAGGATTGCGGAAAAATGTGCAGAAAGGGAAATCAGGGATGAAGTGGGTAAAATTCAGAATTAAAACAGTGACAGATGCAGAAGATATTATTATCAGCATGCTTTATGAAATCGGTCTGGAAGGAGCGCAGATTGAGGACAAGGTGCCGCTGACAGCGCTGGAAAAGGAGCAGATGTTTGTGGATATCCTGCCGGACGGACCGGAGGATGACGGAATTGCCTACCTGAACTTCTTCGTGGAGGAGCAGGAGGATGGTTCCCTGCTGGTAAACGAGGAGTCTACAACAAGGGAGGCAGTGCTTGCGTCAGTGGAGGAGGAGCTTGCCGGACTGCGCCAGTTCTGCGATATCGGCGAGGGAAGCATTACCGTGGATGAAACAGAGGATATCGACTGGATTAACAACTGGAAGCAGTATTTCCATCAGTTTTATATTGATGATATTCTGGTGATTCCTTCATGGGAGAATATCAAGGCAGAGGACAGCGGCAGGATGGTGCTGCATATTGACCCGGGTACTGCTTTCGGAACGGGGATGCACGAAACAACCCAGCTTTGTATCCGGCAGTTGAAAAAATATATTACCCCGGAAACGGAGCTTCTGGATGTGGGAACGGGCAGCGGTATTCTGGCAATCCTTTCCCTGATGTTCGGGGCGAAGCATGCAGTAGGCACGGATTTGGATATCTGTGCTGTGGAAGCGGTAGAGCAGAACTGTGAGGCAAACGGGATTGCACCGGAAAAGTTTGAAATGATGATTGGAAATATCATCACGGATAAAGAGGTACAGGATAAGGTTGGCTATGATAAATACGATATTGTTGTGGCAAATATTCTGGCGGATGTGCTGGTGCCTCTGACTCCCGTGATTGTGAACCAGTTGAAGAGCGGCGGTATTTATATTACCTCCGGGATTATTGATGATAAGGAACAGACCGTGGTAGAGGCGGTACAGGCAGCAGGCTTGAAGGTGCTGGAGGTTACTTATCAGGGAGAATGGGTATCCGTTACGGCGAAAAAGGAATAGAAGCGGTATACGCAGAAATGGAGTAAAAATGTACCATTTTTTTGTGGAACCGGGACAGATACATGTGCCGGAAAAGAAGGTTGTCATAACCGGTCAGGACGTAAATCATATTAAAAATGTACTGCGCATGAAGCCGGGGGAGGAGCTCAGTGTCAGCACGGGAACGGACAGCAATGAGTACCGCTGCGGCATTGTTTCTCTGGAGGAGGACTGCGTTTTATGTGAACTGCGGTTTATCAAGGAAGCGGATACGGAGCTTCCTGCGAAGATATATCTGTTCCAGGGACTTCCCAAGGCAGACAAGATGGAGCTGATTGTCCAGAAGGCGGTGGAGCTGGGAGTCTATCAGGTGATTCCTGTTGCCATGAAAAGATGTGTGGTAAAGCTGGATGAGAAAAAGGCAGCCGGGAAGGCGGCACGCTGGCAGGGAATTGCCGAGGCAGCGGCAAAGCAGAGCAAAAGGGGAATTATCCCGCAGGTGATGCCGGTGGTATCCTTTTTACAGGCTGTGAAAATGGTATCTGGCATGGATGTCAGAATTGTGCCCTACGAACTGGCAGAGGGCATGGAAAAAACAAAGGAAATTATAAGCCGGATAAAATCGGGGCAGCAGATAGCTGTTTTCATCGGGCCGGAGGGCGGCTTTGATGAGGGGGAAATTGCGCTGGCGATGGAGAACGGAATAGAACCCGTAACCCTTGGCAAGCGGATTCTCAGGACGGAAACCGCAGGAATGACGGTGCTTTCCTGGATGATGTATCAGTTGGAGTAGTGTGAAAAATAAATGCGGAATGGAGATTAGTATGCTTTTTATTATGATAAACTGGCTGTATGTCCTGATAACCACCTTCTGTCTGGGGTATGCTTTTTCCCGTCTGGCAGGAAAGCTGTTCGGGTATCGGATAAAGAGTGTGGACGGTCTGCTGATGGCGGGGCTTGGGGCAGCTACGGTATATGCCCAGTTTTTCAGCCTGTTTTACAGGGTGAGTCTGCTGGCGAATGTGGTGCTTGTCATATTCAGTGCTATGACGGTGCTTTTCTGGCATCAGGATATGAAAAGGCTTCTTACGGAAAGCTTCCGGGGCAGCAGCCGGGCGGTAAAAATTCTGATTCCGGTACTGTTTGTACTCTGGGCGTATTTTACCAGCAGGGGCTATATGGTACATGATACAAAGCTCTATCATGCCCAGAGTATCCGCTGGATAGAGGAATATGGGATTGTGCCGGGGCAGGGTGTGGTAAATTCCAGATTTTCTTATAACAGTTCCGTGTTTTCTCTGGCGGCGCTTTACAGCCTGAAATTTGTGTTCGGACAGTCCATGCACGCCATGAGCGGCTGGTTTGCTTTCCTTTTAAGCGTGACAACGCTGGATATCATAAAGGGCGTGAAGAAGTTCCGGTTTTCTGATTTTGCCAATGTGGCGGCAATTTATTATCTGACGCTGATTACAGATGAGGTGCTGGCGCCCTCCTCGGATTATGCAACCATGTGCGTCCTGTTTTTTCTGGTTATCAAATGGCTGCGGCTTCTGGAACAGCCAAAGGAGGAGCAGCAGACAGCGCCCTACGGGCTTTTATGTGTGCTGGGGGTGTATGCGCTGACCCTGAAGCTGACGGCTGGGCTGATTCTGTTACTGCTGATAAAACCGGCATACCGGCTTTTGAAGGAAAAGCAGTGGAAGCAGATTTTATGTTACCTTCTGCTGGGAATCCTGACGGCGGCACCCTGGCTGATTCGCGGGGTTCTGATTTCCGGCTGGCTTCTTTATCCTTTCCCGGCGCTGGATTTATTTGATTTGCCATGGAAGCAGAAAACCGAATGGGTAAAGACAGATGCGGGCGCTATCAAGACCTGGGGACGGGGCGTAAATAACAGCGTGCTGGCGGCACAGCCAATCTGGGAATGGTACGGCACCTGGTTTAAGACCTTAAGTCTTATGGAAAAGGGAATTGCACTGGTGGATATCGCGGCGCTGGTTTCCTTTGTGGGGGCAGCGATAGCCGTGTTCCTGCGGAAGAATTGGGAAAATCTGGACAGGCTTTTAGTCTGCGCAACGGCTGCCTGTTCCTACCTGTACTGGCAGACAAGTGCGCCGCTGCCCAGATATGGTTATACCTATATGCTTCTTCTGCCGGCGCTTGTGTTCGGCTGGGGTATACTTCTTTTGAAAAAGGACAGACTTTTACGGGGAGGACTTGCCCTGTATGGTGTTTACAAGATTGTGATGCTTATCTCCTATATCGCCGGGTGCGCCTGGTATCCGGCTTATATCAGACAGGTGGATTATTACAGCGCGGATACGGAGGTCTGGACAGTAGAGGTTGACGGTGCGGAATTTTACTGTACGGAGGAGGATGGCATTGGATATGCCTATTTCCCGGGCAGCTCTGCCTATGAGGAGTTCCGGCTGAGAGGAAACGGGCTGAAAGACGGATTTGAGTGGGTAAATCCAGAATAACCGTTGACCTTTCGGGAACCGGTGTCATATATTAAATAACAAGTAAGAAACGGGAGATTGAAAATGGAAGTTTATTTGGACAATTCTGCCACAACAAGAGTGCTGCCGGAGGTGGCGGAATTGATGGTAAAAATAATGTGTGAGGATTACGGGAATCCTTCCAGTCTTCATATGAAGGGTGTTCAGGCAGAGAATTATCTCCGGTATGCGAAGGAAACTCTGGCGAAAATCCTGAAGGTAAGTGAGAAGGAAATCTTCTTTACCTCCGGCGGAACAGAATCCGATAATATGGCGCTGATGGGCTGCGCCTTTGCCAACAGCCGGAGAGGCAGGCATATCATTACGACACAGATAGAGCATCCCGCCATTCTGCGTACCTGCGCCCATCTGGAAACGCTGGGATATCAGGTGACGTATCTGCCGGTGGATAAGTGTGGACGGATTTCCATGGATGCCTTAAGAAGAGCCATCCGCCCGGATACGATTCTTGTTTCCATTATGCACACCAACAATGAAATCGGTGCCCTGCAGCCTGTTGAGGAGGCTGGAAACCTGATTAAAAGCATCAATCCCGCTATCCTGTTTCATGTGGATGCGGTACAGGGCTTCGGCAAGGCCAAGATTTATCCGAAGAAAATGAAAATAGATTTGCTGTCTGTCAGCGGGCATAAGATTCACGGACCCAAGGGAATCGGTATGCTCTATATCGGGGAAAAGGTAAAGATACAGCCGATACTGCACGGCGGCGGCCAGCAGATGAACCTTCGTTCCGGTACGGATAATGTGCCGGGAGCAGCGGGAATGGCAAAGGCTGCGGAATTGCTGTACCAGCATTATGATGAGGATATCAGAAGGCTTTACGACTGCAAAAAGCATTTTATGGAGGGTGTGCGGAAGCTGGATGGAATTACCATCAACGGTCTGCTGCCGGATGCACCGGAGGGAGAGGGAACCGCTCCCCATATTGTCAGCGTGACGGTAAATGGTGTGCGCAGCGAGGTTTTACTGCATGCACTGGAGGAAAAGGGCATCTATGTATCTGCGGGAAGCGCCTGCTCCGCCCATAAGCCCCAGCCCTCTGCCACGTTAAAGGCAATCGGGGTAGAGCGTTCTGCACTGGAATCCACTATCCGGTTCAGTTTTTCTGTCTACACCACAATAGAAGAAATAGACTATACATTACAGGTAATGTATGATAAAATTCCTATGCTGAGAAAGTATGTAAGGAAGTAATGGCACGTGCCGTCTTTGCGGCAGAATGGGAGGAAAAGCTTGTTTACGGCATTTTTGATAAAGTATGCGGAAATCGGTGTCAAGGGAAAGAACCGGTATCTGTTTGAGGATGCACTGATTCATCAGATAAAATTTGCATTGAAGCGCTGTGAGGGAAAGTTCCTGATTTCCAAAACCCAGGGCAGAATTTTTGTGGAAGCGGAAGGGGAATTTGACTACGGGGAAACCGTAGCGCAGCTGCAGCATGTTTTTGGCATTTCCGGCATCTGTCCCATGATATATGTGGAGGATGAGGGCTTTGAAAAGTTAAGCGAGAGGGTTGTTCGCTATGTGGATGAGGTCTATCCGGATAAGAATAAGACCTTCAAGGTAAATGCCCGCCGCGCCCGGAAAAATTATCCCAGGGAATCCATGGAAATCAATGCGGATTTGGGAGAGGCGATTCTGAACGCCTACCCGGAAATGAAGGTAGATGTACACAATCCGGAAATTATGCTGACGGTGGAAATCCGGGAGAAAATTTATATTTATTCCGAAATTATCCCCGGTCCCGGCGGTATGCCTGTGGGAACCGGCGGTAAGGCGATGCTTCTTTTGTCCGGCGGAATTGATTCCCCCGTGGCAGGCTATATGATTGCCAAGAGAGGCGTCAAGATTGATGCGGTTTACTTCCATGCGCCGCCTTATACCAGTGAGCGGGCAAAGCAGAAGGTAGTAGACCTGGCGAGGCTGGTATCCCGCTATACGGGACCGATTTATCTGCATGTGATTAACTTTACGGATATCCAGCTTTATATTCATGAGAAATGTCCCCATGAAGAGCTGACGATTATCATGCGCCGGTATATGATGCGGATTGCGGAGCATATTGCAAAGGAAACCGGATGCCTTGGACTGATTACCGGAGAGAGCATCGGGCAGGTGGCATCCCAGACGATGAACTCCCTGATTGCAACAAACGAGGTCTGCGAGCTTCCCGTGTACCGTCCGCTGATTGGATTTGACAAGGAAGAAATTGTGGCAGTGGCTAAGAAGATAGATACCTTTGAAACTTCGATTCTGCCCTTTGAGGACTGCTGTACGATTTTTGTGGCAAAGCACCCTGTGACAAAGCCGAATGTGAATATCATCCGCAGACATGAAAAAAATCTGGAAGAGCAGATTGACGCATTGGTAAAGACTGCTCTGGAAACAGACGAACTGATTATGGTAGACTGAAAAATCTGAACAGAAAATTTCGCATCAAAAAAGCTCCTGAGTGATTGCGTCCTCCGGAGCTTTCTAAAATTTGATTTTATGTATTGGTATCAATCAGAGAGATTATACCATGTAGGGCTTCAGAACATTGAGAACTTCGTCAGCACCATCCTCTGCATGGATATTCAAATCAATCGGCTTGGAAAGATCCAGGCTGAAGATACCCATGATAGACTTTGCATCAATAACGTATCTGCCGGATACCAGGTCGAAGTCATAATCAAATTTGGTGATATCGTTTACAAAGGACTTAACCTTATCAATGGAATTTAAAGAAATCTGTACAGTTTTCATAGTTGTTTTACCTCCTTGTGGGTGTCATACCTTCTGAGTACATATTACTGGGAAAGCGATTAAAAGTCAAGGATAAAACAACACAAAAAAAGTGAGGAATCATATGAAAAATGTAGCACTGCATAATCTTGGCTGCAAGGTCAATTCATACGAAATAGAAGTAATGCAACAAATGTTACAAGAAAAAGGATATAATATTGTACCATTTGATGAGGTGGCGGATATTTATATTGTCAACACCTGTACGGTTACAAATATTGCAGACAGAAAGAGCCGCCAGATGCTTCACCGGGCAAAGCAGTTAAACCCGGATGCGATTGTGGTGGCGGTGGGCTGCTATGTACAGACGGGGAAGGAAGCCATCGAGAAGGATGCCAGTATCGACCTGTGTATCGGCAATAACCGGAAAAAGGATATTGCAACGATTCTGGAGGAATACCTGAAGGAGCGGGGAGAACTGACAGAGGAGGGAACCCCTGCCCGGAGGGAGAACAAGACCCTTCACGGGACAACGGTGCCGGATATTGCCCATACCTATGAGTATGAGGAGGCACAGCTTCATCAGACGGCAGAGCATACAAGAGCCTATATCAAAATACAGGACGGCTGTAACCAGTTCTGCTCCTATTGTGCGATTCCGCTGGCAAGAGGACGGGTGCGGAGCCGGAAGGCGGAGGACGTATTGCAGGAAGCTGAAACCATGGCAGAAAAGGGCTATCAGGAAATCGTCCTGACGGGAATCCACTTAAGCTCCTATGGGATTGATTTTGAGGATGAGGCATGGGCAGAGGGAAAGAGCGTCAGAAAGGTGCAGAACGCAGGGGATACCGAAAAGGAGCAGAGGCTGGGCTATACCGGGGAAAGCAAGCTGGTTGACCTGGTGGAAAGGCTCTGCGGGGTGGAAGGGATTCAGAGAATCCGGATAGGTTCCCTGGAGCCACGGGTTGTGACAACGCAGACAGCAAAAAGACTGGCGGCACAGCCCAAAGTCTGTCCTCATTTCCACCTGTCCCTGCAGAGCGGCTGTGATGCAACGCTGCGCCGGATGAATAGACATTATACCACAGGGGAATACTATGCTTCAGTGGAAGCCCTCAGAGAGGCATATGGAAATCCCGCCATCACAACAGATGTCATTGTGGGATTCCCCGGAGAAACGGAAGAGGAATTTGAGGCGACAGAGGCGTTTTTACAGAAGGTCGGCTTTTACGAAATGCACATTTTCAAGTATTCCAAAAGAGCGGGTACCGTAGCGGCGGGAATGAAGGAGCAGATTCCGGAGCTGGTAAAGACAGAGCGGAGTGCGGAACTGCTGAAGCTGGAAAAGGAGCAGTCTGACAGCTTCAGGAGAAAATACATAGGGCAGAAGGCGCAGGTGCTTCTGGAAGAAGAAAAGGAATATAAAGGAACCAGATGGCTTCTGGGACATACGGCGGATTATGTCAGAGTGGCAGTGCCGGCAGAGGAAGGGCTGGGATTAAACACTCTGGTGGATGTGAAGGTGTCCGGATTTTTGGAGGAGGATGTTTTACAGGGGACAACTCTGCCTTGAATTTTCCCTGAGAATGGGGTATTATAAAAGAAAATAGGGCTTCAAATGGAAGGATAAAGATGCAGGATTTAGGAGATACACAATATTTTAAGGTGGAAGCAGAGCCGGAAACCGGGGCGAAACTGGTTCTTGCCACGGTATATGAGGCTTTGACAGAAAAAGGGTACAATCCGGTCAATCAGATTGTCGGATATATCATGAGCGGCGACCCGACTTATATTACCAGTCATAAAAATGCCAGAAGCCTGATTATGAAGGTGGAACGGGACGAACTGGTGGAGGAGCTTTTAACGGAATACATCAGGACGAAAAACTGGCATTAGCTGCATTCCGGATAAATGTCAGAATAGAGTAAAGATTGAGAGAACGTGCGCAGGAACGGAGATTAAATATGAAAATCATGGGACTGGATTTCGGCTCAAAGACAGTAGGGGTTGCAATCAGTGACAGCCTGCTTCTGACAGCGCAGGGTGTGGAGATTATCCGGCGGAAAGAAGAAAATAAATTACGACAGACTCTTGCAAGAATAGAAGAGCTGATTCTGGAAAATGATGTACAGGAGATTGTACTGGGACTGCCGAAGCATATGAATGGTACAGAGGGTGTCCGCGTGGAGCTGACCATGGAATTTAAGGAAAAGCTGGAGCGCAGGACAGGGCTTCCTGTTGTCATGTGGGATGAAAGACTGACAACGGTAGCTGCGGATAAGACGATGATGGAAGCAGGCATCCGGAGGGAAAACCGGAAAGAATATGTGGATATGATAGCGGCAGCCCTGATTTTACAGGGATATCTGGACAGCCGCGAAAAGAGTCAGGCGTAGGAAGCTGATGAGGGCATGCAAAAACCGGCTCCGGCAATCCGGGCATGGAGGGAACAATGGCTAAATTGGAGAAAATTACATTTCAACCGGAGGGAGAAGACCCGGTAGAATTTTTTGTGTTAGAACAGACCAGAATCGGGGGCTTTAACTATATTCTGGTGACAGATCTTGAGGAGGGTGACGGAGAAGCCCTGATTTTAAAGGACCTTTCCAAAGACGGAGAGGAAGAGAGCGTTTATACCATCGTGTCGGATGATGAGGAGCTTGCTGCAGTGGCGGGAGTGTTTGAAAACATGATGGATGACATTACCTTTGTGTAAAAGCAGAAATGGAGCAGAAATGGCAGTAGACAGAGAATCGTTTAAACAGATGCTCAGGGGCAAAGGGCTGAAGGTGACAGAACAGAGGCTTCTTATGCTGGAGATTATTGCGGCGCACCCGGGAGAACATCTGACTGCCGAAGAAATTTTTTCGTATGTAAAAGTAGTCTGTCCGAAAATCGGGCTTGCTACTGTTTATAGAACAATACAGTTGTTGAATGAGCTTGGTTTGATTGACCGGGTTAATTTTGATGATGGCTTTGTGCGTTACGAGATGGGGAGCTCTCCTAACCACGGACAGAAGCACCATCACCATCATTTAATCTGCGAAAAATGCGGCAGGGTGTTTGCTTTTCAGGATGACCTGTTAGAGGAGCTGGAAGAGAGAATCGCTGTGACAACCGGATTTTTCGTCGTGAATCATGAGGTAAAGCTATACGGCTACTGCAAAGCGTGCAGGGAAATTCTGGAACGTGAAAAGAAGAATTGAAAAAGAATGGAAAGATTTGGAGGAAATTTGATTGAAGAAAAAAGAGAATAGCAGTGCGTCCGGACTGAAGGTTATTCCCCTTGGGGGTCTGGAGCAAATTGGTATGAACATTACTGCCTTCGAATATGAAGACAGTATTATTGTGGTGGATTGCGGTCTGTCCTTCCCCGCGGATGATATGCTGGGAATTGATTTGGTTATCCCGGATGTAACTTATCTGAAGGACAATATTGATAAGGTCAAGGGCTTTATGATTACCCATGGACATGAGGACCATATCGGTGCCCTTCCCTATGTACTCAGGGATATCAATGTGCCCATTTATGCCACCAGACTGACAATGGGAATTATTGAAAACAAATTAAAGGAACACAACCTGATGAAGGGAACCAAGAGAAAGGTTGTAAAGTTCGGACAGTCTATCAACCTGGGGCAGTTCCGGGTGGAATTTATCAAGACAAATCACAGTATTGTAGATGCAGCAGCGCTGGCAATTTACTCCCCTGCCGGTGTGGTTGTGCATACAGGTGACTTTAAGGTGGATTACACACCGGTATTCGGCGATGCCATTGATTTACAGCGCTTTGCGGAGCTGGGCAAAAAGGGTGTGCTGGCCCTGATGTGTGATTCTACCAATGCGGAAAGACCGGGCTTTACCCCCTCTGAAAAGACGGTGGGAAAGACCTTTGACAGTCTGTTTGAGGAGCACAAAAATACAAGAATTTTTGTGGCAACCTTTGCTTCCAATGTGGACAGAGTACAGCAGATTATCAATACGGCATATAAGTTCGGCAAAAAGGTCTGCGTGGAAGGCCGCAGCATGGTAAGCATTATTGAAACAGCGAGAAATCTGGAATGTATCAGCATTCCGGACAATACGCTGATTGAAATTGACCAGTTGAAGAATTATCCTGATGACCAGCAGGTTATCATTACAACGGGAAGCCAGGGCGAGAGCATGGCGGCGTTAAGCCGTATGGCGAACGGTATGCACCGGAAAATTACCATCGGAGCGGGAGATACGGTTATCTTTTCCTCTAACCCGATACCGGGAAATGAGAAATCCGTGACAAAGGTTATCAATGAGCTGCTGCGCAAGGGCGCGGACGTTATTTTCCAGGATGCCCATGTATCAGGACATGCCTGCCAGGAGGAAATCAAGCTGATTTATACTCTGGTGCATCCGAAATATGCAATTCCCGTACACGGAGAATATAAGCATCTGAAGGCACAGGCAAAGATTGCCCAGAGCCTTGGCATGGATAAGGAAAATATTTTTATTCTTTCCTCCGGCGATGTGCTGGAGCTGACCCAGGAAAAGGCAAAGGTTGTCGGAAAGGTGCCTACGGGCGCGATTCTGGTAGACGGTCTTGGGGTGGGAGATGTAGGAAATGTGGTACTCCGGGACAGACAGCATCTTGCGGAAGATGGTATTATGATTGTAGTCATGAGTCTGGACAAGGCAAGCGGAGAACTGGCAGCGGGACCGGATATTGTGTCCAGAGGTTTCGTATATGTAAAGGAATCTGATGAACTGATAGAGGAAGCCCGTCATACGGTGGATGAGGCAATCCAGAAATGTCTGGACAGAGGTATTACTGACTGGGGTAAATTAAAGAATACCACAAAGGATTCCCTGAGCGATTATGTCTGGAAAAAGACAAAGCGCCGCCCGATGATTCTTCCGATAATTCAGGAGGTATAGCGTTGAATCGTTTGGAAAGTGCGACGGAGGAATATATCGCTGCGATTCTTTCCTCTGAGGAATATGTGACCTACAGGCAGGAACTGGAAAAGGTCAAACAGTATCCGGAGTTAAAGGCACAGATTGATGATTTCAGAAAGAGAAATTTTGAATTTCAGCAGAGCACGGACAGTAATTTCAGCAAGCTGGACAGCTTTGAGCGGGAATACGAAACCTTCCGGGAAAACCCGATGGTTTCGGACTTTCTCGCCGCAGAGCTGGCGTTCTGCAGGCTGATGCAGCGGCTGAATACAAGGATTACCGCGGAGCTGCGCTTCGAGTAGACAACAACAAATTATCATAAAAGACTTGATATTTCTCCGATATATGTATATAATAATATTAAGAACAGAGACAACTGTTCTTCTTCATCATTTTTGATGAGTCCTGTGACGGTTCCGACAGGACGGTAAAATAAAAACTGACCGAGCGATGAGTCCTGTGACGGTTCCGACAGGACGGTAAAATAAAAACTGACCGAGTGATGAAGCTGATTGCGAGAGGCTTAAAAAGTCTCTCGTTTCTTTTTACTTAATCAAGTAACTGTTTCCCAGGAGATAAAATTGAATGAATTTACCGGAGAATGATTGCCAGATACTAAAGTTGACGGATGTTTTTTATCGAACCTATCCCAATCCGCCGTACAAAGAGATTTTAAAGAAAAAGCAAAGGGCATATAATTGCCTGTTATTCCAGACACATTATGACTATTTTATCTGTATTCCCTATAGAACGGAAATCAGCCATGAATATTCTTTTCGGTTTACAAATACTGCAAGGTCAAAGAAGCATAAATCAGGGCTGGATTACAGTAAAATAGTTATCATAGCAAAAACGGAATATATTGATTCAACGGAGGCTGTTATTGACAAGGACGAATTTAATGAAACAATGATAAATCTGGAAAAGATTAAGAAGGAAGCGTCAGCGTTTGTGGAAGAATATGTAAATCACATAAAGGGAGTAAAGGTGCTGCATAAAAGGGAATTTGAAAGAAGATACAGTTTTTCACCGCTGAAGTATTTTCATGAGGAATTGGGAGTGCCGCAGGCACCACAAAGCAGCCTTTTGTCGCCACGAGTTCTTCAACATTAGAAATGCCTGCGGAATGGAGATTAGTGTGAAAAATAGAATTTTTCACACGCGAGATTTGTGTCTGCGCGCACTTGACACAAACTCGAGATGCGCAAAGAGCGTGCGCAGAAATGGAGATTAGTGTGAAAAGCAAAGGGCATGAACAGAAATGAAAATTAGAATGGGGAGAATCGCCGGATGTAAGAAAGAAATGTACATTTTGGTGCCGATGTGGTACACTATACATTATTGTATCAGGATTAAATATTCTCTTTAGAGAGAAGAGCGAAATGCGTGGAATGGAGAGCGGAATGAAAGCAGGAAATATTATCGGGGCGGTTTGCGGAGCCATTTTCAGAGTTGCCGTGGTGATTACGGCAGTCTATGTGATTTATCATGGCGCGGCAATCTGCTATGATTACGGATACCGTATTTTTACGGAAAGCCCGGTTTCTTCCGGAGAGGGGAGAACCGTGACGGTGACAGTGACAAAGGATATGTCCCCCTCTGAGATTGGAGATTTATTTCAGAAGAAGGGGCTTGTGCGGGATGCAAAGCTGTTTACCCTGCAATATTATCTGTCAGAAAATCTGAAGGATGTAAAGCCGGGAACCTTTGAACTCAGCACTTCCATGACCGCGGAGGAAATGATGGCAGTGATGGCAGCAGACCCGGCAGATGCTGAGAAGGACGCCGGTTCTGTTGATGCGTCCGGGGAAGGGACAGGCACTACAACGGAGGGAACAGGCACGACGCCTTCCTCAGGGGCAGCAGGGAATTAGTGTGAAAAGAACCTCTAATCACTCAGAGCAAAGGCTCTTTCGCGAAGAGGTTCTAAGTTTCACAAGTCATATTTATATGACTTTGGCTATATTGTGCCGCAGGCGTCACAAAGTAGCCTTTAAAAGCAGAACAGAATCTGATATTCAGTTCACGATTTCTTCGGCAAAAGAATGCCTGCGGAATGGAGAGTAGTATGAGAGTAATTGCAGGAACGGCAAGAAGCCTTCCCTTAAAGACACCGGAGGGGATGGATACCCGTCCCACCACTGACCGGATTAAAGAAACCCTGTTTAATATGCTGCAGGCAGACATTCCGGGAGCTGTTTTCGTGGATTTGTTCAGCGGAAGCGGTGGCATCGGCATAGAGGCGTTAAGCCGCGGAGCAAAAAAAGCGTATTTTGTGGAGAATGCCCCGAAGGCAATTTCCTGTATTCAGCAAAATCTTTCATTTACGAAACTGGAAGACCGTGCTATATTATTAAAACAGGATGCTGCCAGCGCCTTAAGCAGTATCTTAGAAAAGGAAATTGATATTATTTTCATGGACCCGCCCTATGAGGCAGGACAGGAAAAGGCATTGCTTCCCCTGCTGAAGGGAATGCGGTACGTTACAGAGGATACCATTATTATTGTAGAGGCAGCTTTACGGACGGATTTTTCCTGGGTAACGGAATATGGCTTTTCCATCAGAAAAGAAAAATGTTATAAAACCAATAAGCATGTATTTTTATGCCGTCAGAATGGAGAATAGTGTGAAAAGAACCTCTAATCACTCAGAGCAAAGGCTCTTTCGCGAAGAAGTTCTAAGTTTCACACGGCTATTTGTGCCGCAGGCGTCACAAAGTAGCTTTTTATCGCAGAACTGAATCTGAAATTCAGTTCGCGATTCCTTCGGCATTAGAAATGCCTGCGGAATGGAGAATAGTGTGAAAATATGAAAAGAGCAGTGTATCCCGGCAGTTTTGACCCTGTGACCTACGGACATCTGGACGTTATCCGCCGTGCCGCTGAAATATTTGATGTTTTAATTGTCAGCGTTTTGAACAATAAAGAGAAGACCCCGTTGTTTTCTGTGGAAGAACGTGTTAAGATATTACAGGAAGCAACAAAGGATATTCCCAATGTAGAAGTCGACAGTTTCAGTGGACTGCTTATCAATTACGCCGCTGAAAGGAATCTGCATGTTGCGGTACGTGGACTGCGTGCAATCACAGACTTTGAATATGAATTGCAGATTGCCCAGACAAACCGTAAGCTGTCCAACGGGGAACTGGATACCATGTTCTTAACGACCAGTCTGGAATATGCTTATTTAAGTTCTTCCAGCGTAAAGGAAATAGCCAGCTTCGGCGGCGATATCAGCCAGTGTGTGCCGGAGTTTGTAGCAAAACAGATTTACAGAAAGTATCAGATTCCAAGAGGAAAATAAGCACTGTCCGGTGAGAAGGAGTGAAATTCATGAGCAGCAGAATAGAACAATTGATAGATGAATTAGAAGAATACATTGAGAGCTGTAAACCGAAGTTCATGTCCAATTCAGAGATTATTGTCAATAAGGACGAAATCGATGAACTGCTGCGTGAACTGCGGATGAAAACCCCTGACGAAATCAAGCGTTACCAGAAAATTATCAGCAACAAGGAAGCCATTTTAAATGATGCCAGAGAAAAGGCAAAGGCGCTGATTGACGAAGCCACCATTCACACGAATGAGCTTATCAGCGAGCATGAAATCATGCAGCAGGCATATGCCCAGGCAAACGAGGTTGTCACAATGGCATCCAGACAGGCACAGGAAATTCTGGACAAGGCAACCATTGAAGCAAATGAGCTGAGAACCCAGGCTTCCCAGTATACAGAGGACAGGCTGGCTGAGCTGGAAAGTATTATCACCTCCGCTATCCAGAGTTCCAATGCCAATTATACCGCCCTGCTTGGTTCCCTGAATCAGTATAAGGATTTGATTCAATCCAACAGGCAGGCGCTGCATCCTGTGGAGGATATGGATACGCTGCCTCTGGACGATGCATCCGGCACTGACGGAATCAATGTGATTCAATAATTTTTGATTTTTAGAACCGGTTTTTAAAGAGCCGGTTCTTTTTTGAAGAAGGAAAGGTATGGTTATCTGATTGAAGAGGTATATTACAATTATCGGCGGCATATGCCTGTCTGCTTTTCTGGCAGTGGCTTTTCCGCTGATTTCAGTACTCCCGGTGCAGGCGGCAGAAAGATTACAGGAGATACCCCAAAAACCGGTTATTGTCATTGATCCGGGACATGGAGGAACTAATCTGGGCACCATCGAAAACGGACATGAAGAGAAATCCATGACATTAACGACAGCCCTCGCCATGTACGAGGAACTGTGCAGCTACGAAGATGTGGATGTGTATCTGACCCGTTCTGCGGATGTGGATATGAAAATTGAGGACAGGGTTATTTTTGCCGCAGAAAAAAACGCTGATTTTCTTTTCAGCATACATTATAACGCCTCCGAGAACCATGAGCTTTTCGGAAGTGAAATCTGGATATCCGCATTTTCTCCCTACAATAATTACGGGTATCAGTTCGGTTACGAATTTTTGAAGCAGATGGAGGACAGGGGACTGTTTATCCGTGGCATCAAAACGAGGCTGAATGATAAGGGCGAGGATTATTACGGAATTTTACGGTTCGCCACAGCACGTTCCATCCCTTCCGCCATTTTAGAGCATTGTCATGTGGATGAAAGCAGAGATACTCCCTTCTGCGATGGAGAAGAACAGTTAAAAGCCTTTGGAAAGGCAGATGCGCAGGCTGTTGCAAGGTATTTGGGACTGAAAAAGGCAGACGGAAGCGAGGACTATACCGGCTATTCCCTGAAGGAGGTATCTGCGGATACCCCGGTACAGGCTGCCGTAAAGGATGATACCCCGCCGGACATCTGCCAGATTGAGCCGGTAGAAAGCGCTTATGAAGCAGGAACACTGACTTTGTCCGTATCCGCGGCGGATTATGACTCTGTGCTTTTATATTATTCTTACAGCCTTGACGGTGGAACAACTTACAGCAGGCGGGAAATCTGGCCGGAGAGCGATGCTTTAAAGGGAACCTATACGGATACCTTTGAGCTTACGCTGAATATTCCTGACAGAACAACTCCTGCCGTTATTGTCCGTGCCTATAATCAGTATGACCTGTATACGGAAAGCAACTGCTATCAGAGTTCTGTTATGTTTGAACGAAAGCAGGAAGCAGGAAGTGAAACAGCTTCTGCGGAAAGCTCCGGGGAATCCTTTGAAATTGCCACTCTGCCCGGCGAGGACAAAGAATCAAAGGCTGCTCTGTCAGACAATGTCAAAGAGGGACCAAAGGAGGAAAGGGAAGTCAGCCTGTTTACCTTTCTGATAATCTGTCTTTGTATTGTTTCCTTTTTATTTGTCCTGCTTTTTATTTCCCAGCTTATCAGCATGCAGAAAAAGAGGCGGCGCAGAAACAGACAGAGCGTTCAGGAGAGAAAGGAACCGGGAAATAACAGCCGCCAGCCCAGATAAAAAAGAAGGGTAAACAGCGTCAAAATAGTTTTATGTATGATATAATCAGAAAGAGAAAGGTCTGTTTTACTGATACAGCTATAGGTCTGTGCAATACAGGAAAGCCCGCCGAAGGACACTGCCAGCAGACTGTACAGCGGCAGGGAATCCTGAAGCTGCAGCAACCCGCCTGAAATTTCAAGGAGGGGTGCCAGAAGGGGAAAGGGCTTCCCGGACAGGCAATGGGGCAGGAGGTTAAACAGATTAAACAGTATCATATAGCCCCCAAGCTGCAAAATACTTTGCAGGGAGCCTGTGATGGAAAGATTGGTTGCGGAAAGTACATCCTGCCAGTGAATTTTAACGTTTCTGCAGGAGATATGTTTCCTTTTGGTATTTCCGAAGGCTACGTCTGTTCTGGAAATACTTTCAGGTTCTTCTACTCTGGAATAAACAGTATACCTTAAAACCAACCCATAGAGGAGAGGGATGGCATACATGCCAAGCAGATAGGGCAGCCGGAGCTTTCTGCCAAGTAAAGGCAGGGCGAAGCTGCAGAAATAAACCGGGCCGATATGATTGCAGAAGCTTAACAGAAAATTTGCCTCCGAAGCAGTCAGTTTTTTTCTTTCATATAAATCTGCCACAGTTTTTGCTCCCATGGGAAAGCCGCATAAAAATCCCAGAAGGATACAGTAGCAGACATTTTTTCGGACATGATAAAGGGGCTTTAAAACCGGATAGAGAAGCATGGAAATTTTTTCTGTAAGCTGTAATTGTATCATAATTCCGGATAAAATCATAAAGGGGAGCAATGCGGGAATCATCCGGGTAAACCACAGCTCCAGCCCCAGGGAAGCATACTGCAGGCTGAGTGCCGGGTGGGTCAGAATACAGCCTGTGAGAAGAAAAAAGAATACCAGGGTAGCAAACATACCTCGCCTTTACTGTCGTAACTATTCTGAACAGCTGCTCTTTTTGAAAATATATGAGATAGGAAGTCTTTTTTATGCGTTTGGACAAATTCTTAAGTGAAACAACAACGGAATCCAGAAGCCAGGTCAAAAAAGAAATCCGGCAGGGAATGGTTACGGTAAACGGAATCGTGGAAAAGCTGCCGGAAAAACAGATTGAAGAAAAGACCGATTGTGTCTGCCTTAAGGGAAAAGAGCTTCATTATCAGCCCTTTGTCTATTTTATGTTAAACAAACCCGCCGGCGTGGTTTCCGCCACAGAGGATACCCTTTCAAAAACCGTAGTGGAACTGCTAAGCAGGGAGGATTACCGGAAGGATATTTTCCCGGCAGGACGGCTGGACAAGGATACAGAAGGCTTTCTGCTTCTGACCAATGACGGAGAACTGGCGCATCGCCTGCTTTCTCCCAAAAAGCATGTGGATAAAACCTATTTTGTAAGACTGCGGGATGCCCTGTCTGAGGAGGCTGGGACAAAACTGGAAACCGGTGTTTCCATCGGTGAAAAGAAGGATACCCGTCCGGCGAAGGTGGAACGGGTGGATACGGACACCATTCTTTTAACCATCCAGGAGGGCAAATTTCATCAGGTAAAGCGGATGCTGCAGGCAGTAGACAATCAGGTGCTTTATTTAAAACGGATAACCTTTGGCGGATTATCCCTGGATGAGGGTCTTTCGCCGGGAGAGTACAGGGCATTGTCTGATGAGGAGGTAAAACTGTTATATGATGCATAATATAGAAGCGGTAATTTTTGATATGGATGGCACTCTGGTAGATTCCATGTGGATGTGGCACGATATTGACATTGAATATCTGGGGCGTTTCGGGATTCCGCTTCCCGACGGATTGCAGGGGAAAATTGAGGGAATGAGCTTCCATGAAACCGCCGTCTACTTTAAAAAGCATTTTCCCATTCCGGACAGTCTGGATAAAATAAAGGCAGACTGGAATACCATGGCATGGGACAAATATACAAAGGAGGTTCCGTTAAAGCCCAATGTACAGCCATTTTTGCAGAAATGTAAAGAGGCGGGCATCCTGCTTGGAATCGCCACCAGCAATTCCAGAGAGCTGGTAGAAAATATTATCAGCGTTCACGGACTGGAGCATTATTTCTCTTCCATTAAAACAGGCTGTGATGTGAAAAGGGGAAAGCCTGCACCGGATATTTATCTGGCTGTGGCAGAGGAATTACAGGTACCGCCGGAAAAATGTCTGGTATTTGAGGATATTGTTCCGGGAATTTTAGCGGGAAAGAACGCCGGTATGCAGGTCTGTGCCGTGGAGGATGTCTATTCCGCCCATGACAGAGAGCGGAAGCGGGAACTGGCGGATTATTATATTGAAGATTATGCCTGGCTTTTATAGGAACAGGCAGAAAAGGAGATTAGAATGAATATTGTATTGATTACAGGTGCTTCCTCCGGGATTGGAAGAGAATTTGCTTTACAGTTGGACAGCTGCTTTCAGAAAAATATTGATGAGTTCTGGCTGATTTCCAGAAGCAGGAAAGGACTGGAGGAAACAGCAAAACTTTGCAGCCATAAAACCAGAATCCTTCCCATGGATGTGACAAAGCCGGATTTGCTTGATTTGCTGGAGGATACCCTGACAGCCCAGAATGCGGTTATCCGGGTGCTGGTAAACGGAGCAGGATACGGGCTGATGGGAAAATTTTCCGAGCAGGACAGACAGGGCGCCCTTGGCATGATTCGCTTAAACTGTGAGGCATTGACGGATCTTACCCACAGACTGCTTCCCTATATGAGAAAGAACAGCCGGATTATCCAGATGGCATCCAGTGCGGCATTTCTGCCCCAGCCGGACTTTGCTGTCTATGCGGCAACCAAATCCTATGTATTGAGCTTTTCCCGGGCGCTGGGAGAGGAGCTGCGCCCCATGGGCATTTATGTTACCAGCGTATGTCCCGGCCCGGTAGATACCCCCTTCTTTGACATTGCAGAAAAAACAGGCACCACACTTGCCGTGAAAAAATATACCATGGTTTCTGCAAGAGAAGTGGTTTCTCTGGCTCTGCGGGATTCCTACCGTAAAAAAACCATGTCTGTATGTAGCTTTCCCATTCAGGCATTTCAGGTGCTTGCAAAGGTGCTTCCCCATCAGGTACTGCTTTCCATTATGGGAGTATTAAAGAGAAAGGAATCTTAACCAATGAAGCTTTTGAGAATGTTTTCAACGGAGCAGGCAAAAGGAACTGCCCATTATCTGGATACTCAGAAAAAATATGAACTGCTTCGGACGATTCTTTATTTTGCCATATCCCTCGTTCTTTTTGTGGCAGGATATATTCAGACCCACAGCCGTGCCAATCTGCTGACCATTATCGCAGTGCTGGGCTGTCTGCCTGCCAGCAAAAGTGCTGTCAGCACCATTATGTATTTTCGTTATAAGAGCACTTCTGAAAAGACGATGGATGAGGTTGAGAAGCATTGTCAGGGGCTTTCCGGGCTTTATGACTGCCTGTTCACCTCCTATAAGGTAAATTTTTCCGTGGCGCATCTGGCAGTCAGAGGAAATACCGTCTGCGGCTATACGGAGGAGCCTTCCTTTGATGAAGCAGCCTTTAACCAGCACATACAGGATATTTTAAAGCTGGATGGACATAAAGAGGTCACTGTAAAAATTTTTACGGATCTGTCCAAATACATAAACAGGCTGGAACAGATGAAGGAGCTTCCGCCGGAGGAAGAGAAAACAGCGAAAATACTTGCCACCATCAAAAGTGTCATTTTATAAGGAGTTTTCCGGTTTATGCAGGTTGAAATTATAAGAGAGAACCAGTCCGGTCAACGGCTGGATAAATACCTGAAAAAGCTGCTTCCACAGGCGGGCACCGGGTTTTTATATAAGATGCTCCGGAAAAAGAACATTACCCTGAACGGAAAAAAAGCAGAAGGAAGTGAACTGCTCCGAAAGGGGGACGAAGTAAAGTTTTTCTTTTCGGAGGAAACCTTTTTAAAATTTACCGGCAGTCAGGAACAGGCGGAAATAAAAACAAAGGAGTATCTGAAAGCCTATCAGAAGTTAAAAGGGATTGAGGTGCTTTATGAAGATGCTCATATTCTGGTTTTAAACAAGCCTGCGGGTATTTTAAGCCAGAAGGCTGCACCGGAGGACAGCAGCTTAAACGAATGGATGCTGGGCTATCTGTTGCAGGAAAATCCTTCTCTGGAAAAGGAGCTTTCCTCCTTTAAACCTTCTGTCTGTAACCGTCTGGATATCAATACCAGCGGTATTGTACTCTGCGGGAAATCTCTGCCGGGGCTGCAATATTTAAGCCAGTGTATTAAGGAAAGAAGCGTTCAGAAGTTTTACCGGACAGTTTGCACAGGCTGCCTTGATAAGGGAGAGCGGATTTCGGGCTATTTAAAAAAGGATGAGAAACAGAATCAGGTACAGATTATGGAGGAAAAGCCGGATGGGGAGGATGCTTCCTATATAGAAACCGCTTATCAGCCAATCCTTTCCACCAACCGGTACACCCTTTTGGAGGTAGAGCTGATTACCGGAAAAACCCATCAGATTCGGGCGCATCTGGCAAACATCGGACATCCTTTAATCGGGGATACAAAATACGGGGAGCAGGACTGCAACCGTTATATGCAGTCCACCTTCGGACTGCGGCATCAGCTTTTACACGCTTACCGGGTGGTTTTCCCGAAAACGAAAAATCCTGCGGGAGCAGCCTTAAGCGGCAAAACCATAACAGCGCCCCTGCCTCCCCGGTTTGAACAAATACAGAAAAGTCTTTTCGGAAAGGCAGTAACTGATGGCAACCTGGAATTCTAGAGGTCTCCGGGGTTCCACTCTGGAGGATATGATTAACCGAACCAACGAAAAATATGCGGATGCGGGACTGGCACTGATTCAGAAGGTGCCCACCCCCATTACACCGATTAAGATGGACAAGGAGCACAGACAGATTACCCTTGCTTATTTTGAACAGAAGAGTACCGTGGATTATATCGGGGCAGTACAGGGGATTCCTGTCTGCTTTGATGCAAAGGAATGTGCCGTGGATACCTTTGCCCTTCAGAATATCCATCCCCATCAGATAGAATTTATGAGCCGCTTTGAAAAGCAGGGAGGAATATCCTTTTTCCTGATTTATTATACCCATAAGGATTTGCTGTATTATCTCCCTCTGGAAATGCTTCTGTTCTTCTGGAACCGGGCAGAGGAGGGTGGCAGGAAAAGCTTTCGGTATGAGGAGCTTAATCCGGAATATATTCTACCGAAAAAACAGGGGATTCTGGTTCCCTATCTGGATGTTCTGCAAAAGGATTTGGCGGACAGGGAATAAGGCTTGACAGCCGGGAAATCTTTCGTTATACTGTCAATAGTTTAATTCTCTACCATATTAGCACGTTACTACACTAAAGTAAATGATGAGGGGATTTGCGATGAGTGAACAGTTATTGCATACACCAGAGGGTGTCCGGGATATTTACGGAAAAGAATATGCCACAAAGCTGCAGGTGGAAAACCGTCTACAGGAAGTGATTCGTCTTTATGGATATGAGGCGATTCAGACACCCACTTTTGAATTTTTTGATGTATTCTCCAAGGAAATCGGTACAACTCCCAGCAGGGAGCTTTACAAGTTCTTTGACAAAGAGGGAAATACGCTGGTATTAAGACCGGATTTTACCCCTTCCATTGCCAGATGTGCCGCAAAGTATTTCTGTGAGGAAAAGGCGCCCTTACGTTTCTGTTATACGGGAAATACCTTTACCAATACCTCCAGCCTGCAGGGAAAATTAAAGGAAGTAACCCAGCTTGGCGCAGAACTGATTAATGACGACAGTGTGGAAGCGGATGCGGAAATGATTAGTCTTGTTATCCGCTCCCTTTTAAATACCGGATTGAGCCGTTTTCAGGTAACAATCGGTGAGGTAGAATATTTTAAAGGTCTTTGTGAGGAAGCCGGGCTGGATGAGGAAACGGAAAATGCCCTGCGTTCCTGTATTTCCGGCAAAAATTATTTTGCTGCTGAGGAACTTCTGGAGGAAAAAAATGTTGCAGAGCCCTTTAAAAGCAGTCTTTTGAAAATTGCCGACTGGTTCGGTGAAATGTATTCTTTATCCGAGGCAAGGCAGCTTGTGACAAATGCCCGTTCCCTTGCCGCTATCAGCCGTCTGGAAACCCTCTATGAGGTTTTAAAGGCTTACGGGGTTTCGGAATATGTTTCCTTTGACCTTGGAATGCTCAGCAAATACCGTTATTACACAGGCGTTATTTTCAAGGCTTATACCTATGGCGTGGGAGATGCCATCGTAAAGGGCGGACGATATGACAGGCTTTTACAGCAGTTTGGAAAGGAAGCGCCTGCTATCGGTTTCTGTGCAGTGGTGGATGATGTTTTAGAGGCGCTTTCCAGACAGAAGGTATCCCTTCCCCTGCCTGAAGAGGTTCGGCAGATTACCTATACAGATGCTGATTACCCGGAAAAGCTGGCACAGGTATTAAGCTTACGTTCCCGGAATATTCCAGTGGTTTTGGTGAAGGAGAAAAAGGCATGAGTGAAGAGAGATATTTGACATTTGCTTTGGGAAAGGGTCGTCTTGCCAGTAAGACACTGGAATTATTTGAGCAGATTGGAATTACCTGTGAGGAAATGAAGGACAAAAACTCCAGAAAGCTGATTTTTACCAACGAAAAGCTGAAACTCCGGTTTTTCCTTGCAAAGGGGCCGGATGTTCCTACCTATGTGGAGTACGGTGCCGCAGATATCGGCATTGTCGGCAGGGATACTATTCTGGAAGAAAACAGGAATGTCTATGAGGTTCTGGATTTGGGCTTCGGCAAATGCCGGATGTGCGTATGCGGTCCCGCTTCTGCAAGAGAACTTCTCCTGCATCATGAACGGATTCGGGTTGCCAGCAAATATCCGGGGATAGCCAAGGATTATTTTTATAACAAAAAGCATCAGACAGTGGATATCATCAAGCTGAACGGTTCCGTGGAACTGGGGCCTCTGGTGGAATTGTCCGATGTCATTGTAGATATCGTGGAAACAGGTTCCACCCTGCGGGAAAACGGACTGGAGGTATTGGAAGAGGTATGTCCCCTTTCCGCAAGAATGATTGTAAATCCGGTCAGCATGCAGATGGAGCCTGAGCGTATCAGAGGACTGGTGAAAAAGTTGCGGGAACAGCTTGAAAAAAGCAGTAGAAATGAGAAGTAGAACAAGAGAAGCAGAATAGAGAGGTGCGTCATGAGAATCGTAAAGCTTTCCAGAGAAACAAAGCAGAGCATTTTGGCAGATTTATTAAAGAGAAGTCCGAACAATTATTCCCAGTACGAAAATACGGTAAATGAAATCATTGAGAAGGTACGTCAGGAAAAGGACAGGGCATTATTTGACTATACCCTGAAATTCGACCATTTTGCCTTAAACAAAGACAATATTCAGGTAACAAGGGAAGAAATTGAAGAGGCATATTCCAGACTGGATGCAGGACTGATTGAGGTTATTAAAAAATCTGCGGAAAATATTCGTTCCTTCCATCAGAAGCAGCTCAGAAACAGTTGGTTTGATGCAAAGGAGGACGGTACGATTCTTGGCATGAAGATTACCCCCATTGCCAGAGCAGGCGTTTATGTGCCCGGCGGAAAGGCTGCCTATCCTTCCAGCGTTTTAATGAATGTCATTCCCGCAAAGGTGGCGGGCGTACCGGAAATTATCATGACAACGCCTCCCGGAGCAGACGGCAGGGTAAATCCCGGCACACTGGTTGCTGCAGATATTGCAGGCGTAAATACGATTTACAAGGTGGGCGGCGCACAGGCGATTGCAGCCCTTGCCTTTGGTACAGAATCCATTCCCAAGGTAGATAAAATCACCGGCCCCGGCAATATCTTTGTTGCCCTCGCCAAAAAGGCTGTTTACGGGTATGTAAGCATTGATTCCATCGCAGGTCCCAGCGAGATTCTTGTTCTGGCAGACGAAACGGCAAATCCCCGTTATGTGGCAGCGGATTTGCTTTCCCAGGCAGAGCATGATGAGCTGGCAAGCGCTATTTTAATCACCACCTCCGAGGCTCTTGCGGAGAAGGTTTCCGCCCAGGTGGATGCCTTTGTGGCACAGCTTGAAAGAAAGGAAATTATTCAGAAATCACTGGACCAATACGGTTATATTCTTCTGGCAGATACCTTGCAGGACGCCATTGCTGCGGTAAACGAAATTGCTTCCGAGCATCTGGAGATTCTGACATCAAATCCCTTTGAGGTAATGACCCGCATCAAAAATGCCGGTGCCATTTTCCTGGGAGAATATGCTTCCGAGCCTCTGGGAGATTATTTTGCAGGTCCCAACCATATTTTACCTACCAACGGCACCGCGAAGTTCTTTTCTCCGGTAAATGTGGATGACTTTATTAAAAAGACAAGTATTATTTCTTATTCCAGGGAAGCCCTTGAGAAGGTACATAGGGATATTGAAACCTTTGCGGTAAGCGAGGGCTTAACAGCACATGCAAACAGTATCCGGGTTCGTTTTGAAGAAAAACAGTAAGGAAGGAAGCGCTCATGGACGGCAGAATTGCAGAATGTACAAGAAAAACAAAGGAAACAGATATCCGGATTTCCCTGAATCTGGACGGCAGCGGGAAAAGTGAGGTTTCCACCGGAATCGGCTTCTTCAATCATATGCTGGAGGGCTTTGCAAGGCATGGTCTTTTTGACCTGACCTCTTCAGTCAACGGGGATTTGGTTGTGGATGGACATCATACGGTGGAGGATACCGGAATTGTTCTGGGGCAGACGATTTTAAAGGCTGTGGGAGATAAAAAGGGCATCCGCCGGTATGGCTCCTTTCTGCTTCCCATGGATGATGCCCTCGTTCTCTGTGCGGTGGATTTATGCGGAAGACCCTACCTGAATTTTGACTGCGAATTTCCCACCCAGTTTGTAGGAGAGCTGGATACTCAGCTTGTACGGGAATTTTTCTATGCAGTATCTTACAGCGCCGGAATGAATATCCATCTGAAAATGCTGGACGGCATCAACAGCCATCACATCATAGAAGCCATGTTCAAGGCGTTTTCCAAGGCTTTGAGAGAAGCTGTCAGCCTGGATGAACGGATTACGGATGTTTTAAGTACAAAAGGAAGTCTTTAAGGAGAAATCTGAAGGAGAAAAATTATGCTGGTTAAGAAGTTTGTACCCTGTATTTATCTTTACCGTCAACATGCCGTAAGAGGCTTAAACGATACAACGATTGTAGAAACAGACCCTTTGCGTCTGGTACAGCTTTATAACGAAAACAACGCGGATGAACTGATTGTCTTTGACATGTCTGAGGATGATGCTTCCCATGAGGAGGCACTTGATATGTTAAAGGAAATCTGTGCTCTGGCAGAGGTGGACGTTATCGGTGCAGGAAATGTGAAACGAATGGAAGATATCAAGAAGCTTCTGTACGCAGGCTGTAAAAAAGCTGTTCTGGACTATGAAAAGGAAGCTAATATTGCCATCACAGAGGAGGTTTCTTTAAAGTTCGGGAAGGATAAAATCCTGCTTTCCTTTGAGGAACCGGAGGTTTTGGCTGCCAATAGGGAACTGATTGAAACCTATGTTTCCGGCATGATTTTAATGAATCCCCATAAAATCCGGGAAACAGAAGCTGTAACAGACCTGCCCTTTTATGTGCAGGTGCGTCAGATTGCCCTGAACAAGCTGATGGAAATTTTTGCCTACGACAAAGTATGCGGCGTTACAGGAAATACTATTAACGATAACTATAAGGAGCTTCTTTCCCTGAAGGGGCTCTGCCGGGAAAACGGGATTCATGTGGAAACCTTTGAAGCTGCCTATCGCTGGGAGGACTTTAAGAAAAATTCTGATGGCATGGTTCCTGTTGTTGTACAGGATTACAGAACCCAGGAGGTTTTGATGGTTGCCTATATGAATGAGGAAGCCTATGAACAGACCCTTGCCCTGGGGAAAATGACCTATTACAGCAGAAGCAGACAGGAGCTTTGGTTAAAGGGAGCTACCAGCGGACATTTCCAGTATGTGAAAAGCCTGACCGCAGATTGCGATATGGATACCATTCTGGCAAAGGTTTCTCAGGTAGGGGCTGCCTGCCATACGGGAGCAAGAAGCTGCTTTTTCAATGAGATTACAAGGAAGGATTATGAGGAGGCTGAAAACCCTCTGTTTGTTTTCGAGGAGGTTTTGAATGTCATCCGGGACAGAAAGCTTCACCCCAAGGAGGGCTCTTATACCAATTACCTTTTTGATAAGGGCATTGATAAAATTTTAAAGAAGCTGGGAGAAGAGGCAACGGAAATTGTCATCGCCGCCAAAAATCCCAACCCCAATGAAGTAAAATATGAAATCAGTGATTTCCTTTATCATATGATGGTTCTGATGGTGGAAAAGGATGTCAGCTGGGAGGATATTACCACAGAGCTGGCAAATCGCTGATAGACGTAAAAATGGAGGTTGTATGCAGAATATCAGCAGGGAAGCAGAAGAGAAACATTTGACGTCCACCCTTGCCATTATAGAAAATCACCTGAAACATTATGAGAAAGAGTCCGGGCGGATGCAGCAGGAAATTGAGGAAATGCTGGAACACTATCATGACAATGATGTGGAGCTCTGGACCCTTTTAAATAATACCATCACCCTGAATGAACATATGAAGCGGGCGCTGGATAACAGCCGCAGAGCGCTGGATAAGCCCTACTTTGGAAGGATTGTTTTTACAGATATTGCTTCGGGGAAAGAGGAATCTCTTTATATCGGGAAAAGCGGCATTTCTGATGGACCCGTAAAACAGCTTGTTGTGGACTGGCGTGCACCGGTGGCAAATGCCTATTATGAGAACGGACTTGGCAGATGCAGTTATACTGCTCCGGAGGGAAAGCAGATTCCCATTGTACTTTCCCTGAAACGAACCTTTGAAATTGTAAAGGGAAAGCTTGCGGATTATTTTGACACAGAAGTGGTGGCAAATGATGACCTGCTGACAAAATATCTCTCCAGAAGCAAGGAAGCCGTTCTGGGAGAAATTGTTGCCACTATCCAGAAGGAACAGAATGAAATTATCCGGAAATCTCCCCATCACAATATGATTGTGCAAGGGGTGGCAGGTTCGGGAAAAACCACCGTTGCCATGCATCGGATTTCCTATATTCTGTACCGTTATAAGGAAAAATTTCGTCCGGAGGATTTCTATATTGTAGGCAGTAACCGGATTCTGTTGAATTATATTACCGGAGTGCTGCCAGATTTGGACGTTCACGGAGTCCGCCAGATGACCATGGAACAGCTTTTTACAAGATTGCTGTATGAGGACTGGGACGAAAAGAAGTATCACATTCAGGAGAAGGTTCCACCGGAGGATACGGTCAAGGGAACCAGCGAATGGTATCAGGCACTGATTCGCTTTATCCGCAGGCTGGAAAAGAACTCTCTGCCTGTCAAATCCATCTATATAAATCAGGGATTGCCTTCCGAAGCAGAACTGCTTTCCGGGGAGGCTGTTTTGCGTTATATCCGGCAGAATCCCCTTGTTTCCATCCAAAGTAAAATCAATATGCTCAATGAGCGGCTTCTGGGAAAGGTTAAGGATGCTTTTCTGGGAAAGGAACTGACCTATCCAAAGGAAGAACAGGCTGAAATTTTAAGGGAATATCGGGGATTCTTTGGCAAAAAGAGTTTTCCGAAGTCTATTTTTGAACTGTATCAGGAATTTTTACTGGAGCAAAGAAAGAAGGGACTGGACTGCTGTATTCCCTCCGACAGCTTTCATGTCTACGACCTGGCAGCCCTTGCCCTGCTTTATAAGCTGGTAAAGGAAACAGAGGTTATCAGCGAAGCACATCATATTGTTATTGATGAGGCGCAGGATTTCGGTATGTTTGTGTACCACGCGCTGCATACCTGTATCAAGGACTGTACCTATACCATTATGGGAGATGTTTCCCAGAATATCCATTCCGGCTATGGACTGGAAGACTGGGAGGCGCTGCGCAGGCTGCTGTTAAAGGATGAGCGGGCATATTTCGGGCTATTGAAAAAGAGTTATCGTAACACCATAGAAATTTCAGAGTTTGCCACGAATATCCTGCGTCATGGAGATTTTCCTTTTTATCCGGTGGAGCCGATTGTCCGCCATGGAAAGAAACCAGACCTGAGAAGAGTAGCGGAAAACACCCCGGAGGCCTTCGCTGCCAAGACTGCAGCTATCTGTAGGGACTGGCAGAAGCGGGGTCTGCAGACCATTGCGGTTATCTGCCGCAGGGACGAAGATGCAGAGAAAGCAGCAACTCTTTTATCCAGGTTTCTTTCCATCCGGGAAAGCAGCCCGGAGGAAGCGGATTTTGGAAGCGGGGTTATGGTGCTTCCCATTTCCTATACAAAGGGACTGGAATTTGATGCGGTTCTTATCTGGAATCCCAGTAAAGAAGATTATCCGGAGGACAATGCCCACGCAAGGCTTTTATATGTGGCTGCAACCAGAGCTTTGCATGAACTCTGCCTTTTATACCATGATTCCCTGACAGAACTGGTAAGCCCCATAGCAGCACCGTCATTAACTATGCCATCTGACTCAGAGCAGGGGACACTCCTTCCGTCCCGGAAGCCGGTTCAGCAACAGAAGGTATTACCAAGGGCTGAAAAATCAACAGTACCAGTCAAATCACCGGCAAAACCACTTTCCCAAAAAGCAGGGAAGAAGCCGATAATTATATTGCCGGGAAACCGTTCTGAAACAGCTGACCCCGGACAGCCCGCTGTACAGCATAAGGCAACATCTGCAGCGCCCCTTAAACCTGCCGGCTCTGGCTCTCATAATGGAGGTCTGCACTTTGGTGATATTCCGCCCACGGAACTTCTCAGACTGCCGGGACATTCCAAAATTTCCTCCGGTATCAGATGGTGTGAAAAACAGAATGACGGTCTTTATCTGCAGAGCCCTTACGGCATTATCCGGATTACCCCAGTGGGACAGGCAATTTTACGGATTACCTTTTCCCGAGAGAAGAAAATTCTGGATAAAAGGCATCCTTTCATTTCTACCGGTCATATGGAAAAGCAGTGGAAGATAAGGGAAAACAGCCGCCTGATTACCTTCCAGACAAATGAAATCCGTCTGGAAATAGACAAGCAGACCGGCACCTTCCATTATATGGACGCCTCCGGTAAAATTCTTTTGAATGAAAATCCGGTCAGAAACCGTTTGTCCGAAAAGGGACGGTATTATCTCTTTCCTGATTTTGCAAAAAAAGAGCAGCTTTCCGGTATTCAGCCCGGAGCAGAGAAGCCCCTTGTCCTGCGCAGTCAGGCAAAGATTCTGTATGGAAAGGGTGATTTGCATCTGCCTCTTATCTTATCCGACAGTGGCTATGGAATTGTACCGGCAGCATCTGAATTATGTTATTTTTGCGATATTGCCGCCTATGGCACCTATCTGTGTATGGAATCCGAACAGCAGGACTTTTATTTTCTTGCCGGGAAGCAGCCCAACACCTTACTGGGGGCCTATGCTTATCTGACTGGAATCTGATACCTTTTCCGCAATGTCTTTTACCCAGGCAGACAGATTTTCCTCATAATCTGTCTGCAGGATTTCATAAAGCGTTTCCGATGAAATTCCGCCAAGGCTTATCTGATTTCTGTCCATAAAAATTACCCCTAAAAGGAGAACAACCGCCAGCAGAAACCGCAGTTTAAAGAAACTGTAGCCGGCTTTTTCCGGTTCTTTTCTGACAGGAGCTTCTCCGTTTCTAAGCTGTTCCAATAACTGTCTTCTTTCATCAGAGGGAAATTCTTCCATAACCCTTCTCCTTTCTTTTTTATGCCATCAGGGACATTAAAAAATATTCTGTTGTCCCGCTTTTCAGAAGGTAAGTTGTAAAATCAAATGCAACAAGAGTAAATAAGTTGTTGCATCTGATTTATAAATTAAATCGAGAGAGTGTAACAAGAGAAATAAAAAACTCTTGTTGCACTCTTTTTTTATTGCAAAAAAACAGAAAGAAAGGTGGAAAACATGAGAAAAGGAAACAAAAGACTGACCTTTGCAGATAGGGAAAAGATTGAAAAGATGCTTAAAACCGGGGCAAGGGTTACAGAGATTGCAGAAGCGGTGGGCGTGCATAGAGCGACTATTTACAATGAAATGAAGCGTGGCGGCGAACCGTACAGGGCAGAGGTAGCACAGAGGACGATTTAAGACAGTAGCAGGAAAGCGAGGAACTTAACATGAAAGCCAAAATATTAAGAGATACCACAATAGACGGACTGGCAGAAAAAATAAACAGAGAGTTTGAAAACTCAAAAGCACCATTTTTACAGCAAGTATGCACGCAGTACAAAACGGCGGTAGTTCCTAAAATGAGAGGGAAAGAAATTGTGGGGCACGAGGTTGAGTATTCAGCACTTATTTTCATTGAAGAGGTAGGAGAAACAAAGAAACCAGAGAAAGAAGCAATGCGGCAGCAGGAAAGTTGGATATATAGACCGTTAAGCACGGACCCGGATGTGGAAAGAAAATTGGAAGCGGTGGAAAAAGCCCTGGGGTTCAAATTGTTTATTTGGCAAAAAACATTTATTGAAAGGGGAGTTTTCCGGCAGTATGGAGAAACCACAGCCAGGATTTTAAAAGACCTTTTGGACACAAAAGCACAGCCGTTGGACTATGCAGAACCTTGCGGAAGTGTAAGAGAAAATTTTTACCGCATGGAAACCAGAAATATAAAAGAAAAACTGGATAATGCAGGAATAGCAACACGGGTGGTTTTCTTTACTAAGGAAGAAAAAGTGGCATACATGAAAATGAAGAATTAAGAAAGCGAGGAACTTAACATGACACTGGGAAGCCTTTTTGACGGTATCGCAGGTTTTCCACTGGCAGCAGAACGGCAGGGAATAAAGACCGTATGGATAAGCGAGATTGAAGCGAATTGCATAGAGATAGCAAAGCGGCACTTCCCGGATGCGGAGAACCTGGGAGATATTACCGAGATTGACGGGGGAAGTATTCCGGCGGTTGACATTATCAGTTTTGGAAGCCCTTGCCAGGATTTAAGCGTTGCAGGGGGACAAAAGGGGCTTGACGGTGCCCGTTCCGGCCTGTTTATGGAAGCGGTGCGGATAGTAAGGGAAATGAGGAAAAAGACAAATGGAGAATATCCAAAATACATTATATGGGAAAATGTGGCCGGGGCTTTTTCAAGCAATAAAGGAGAAGATTTCCGCCGGGTCCTGGAAGAAATCACAGAAAGCAACATTCCAATGCCTAAAAGTGGAAAATGGGCAAATGCCGGAATGGTTGGAATTGAGAGAGCAGGGGGGGGCGGTTCAGTGTACCGCATGGCGGATGCTTGATGCTCAATTTTGGGGAGTGCCCCAACGTAGAAAACGTATCTATCTTGTCAGCGATTTTGGAAGCGGACGTGCCGGACAAATACTTTTTGAGTGCGAAAGCGTGTTGGGGTATCATTCGCAGGGCACAGGAGAAGCAAAAGGAAATCCCAACCATATTGAAAATAGCGTTGTTGGAACGGATTGCAGAGGAATGGCAGAGGAACCAGGCGGACAAATGAAATTAGATTTTGGCCGAACCGCAGACAGAATTTACATAAATGCCACAAAGAGCGTAACACTTATGGGACGTGCCGGGGGCGGCGGTGGGAAAACAGGGCTTTATCTTTTGCCTGTTTATACGATTGCCGGAAACGTGATTGGCCGGAAAAGTAGCAACGGCGGAAACCAGACAGGCATAAACAAGGACGTTGCACCGACATTGACAGGGGCAGACAGACACGCCATAGCATACGCACAAAGCGGATTTGCGGAGTGGAAAGAGGGTGTGGGCACATTAAAGCGGAGCCGTGGAGCCGCCGGGGGTGGAAGTGAAACATTGGCCGTGATAATGGAACGGATTGCAAGGGTAGTAAAATACCGTGTCCGCCGCCTTACGCCGCTTGAATGCGAACGTCTGGACGGCTTCCCGGATTATTGGACAAGGTACGGGGCAAGCGGCAAAGAAATGTCCGACAATGCCCGTTATATGGCACTGGGAAACAGCATAGCCGTACCATGTGCGGAGCGTGTTTTTATAGGGATAAAGAAAGCAGAAAGCGAGGAATAAGAGTGGAAGAAAGAGGATTTTATTTTGCAGCAGAGGAACGGGAAGAATTTGGAATTTCCGTTGCACTGGTATGGGAACCAACAGAAAAGGATTTGCAGTTATCAATCATGTTAGGAAATTATATGTTGGCCGTTGGCTTCACATTTTAGAAAGGTGGAAGAGAACATGGGGAAAATATTGATTATGGGCATCATTGGCCTGGTAGCTATTTTGGGAGCCGTTACATATTTAGGGGCCGCAGGGACGGCGATAATGTACGCACTGGGAGCAAATGACAGCCCAAAGAAACGCCGCCTTGCATTTGGCATCCTGGGAATGGTTATGGTTTGCGGTTTTGTTTGTGCGGTTATTTATTTACAGAAGAACGGGTGGGGATTTTGATGCAGACACAGGATATTATAAGGGTTTTACAATCATCAGACAGGTTGCAGATAAAAAAGGGAAAAACACTGATTTATGCCGGGTATGTAGCATCAATGGAACACACAGACATTGAAGAGGAAATATTGAGTGCGGAAGTTAAAAGGTTCCAGGCGGTGCCGGAAATACGGCACAAAGAATGGCAAAAGCGTGGACTTATGAAACCATTACAGCCAGAGGAAACGCCGGAATATAACTTTAGTGATTTGCAAATGTCAATCTATCACACAATCACAATTTAAGGAAGTGAAAGCATGGCGGAAATGAAAGTGGAAGTACACGTTTTGGATATGCCAGAAGTAAAAGCGATATTGGAGCGTTACAAAAAAATAAATAAACGGCGTGACTGGGTAGGAAAGACCAGGACCGGGAAAGGAAGAAAGAGAACATGGAAGCAGTGAAAGGAAATGCCCCGATAAATGGGGTTGTGGAGCCGGATTTTTTAGAATATCTGGAAAAGCAATTTAAAAGGTGGCAACAGTTAGCAGAAAACGGCGTGGCACTGGGAAGCCGGGAAGTAGCAAAATTGACAGATACTATTTATGGGGCAAGATTAAACGCCCGTTTTGGATTTGAAGCAGTGATGCACCGGGGGCCAGACGAAGAGGGGCAGGAACATTTTACAGTTCTGATTTACAAAAACAGGGATGCAGCAGCAACAGAAAAGCCGCTTTATTCTTTTGACACACCTATTTACAGATAAGAAAGAGAGGAAAAAACACATGGGATTTATGGATAATTTTACAACAGACGGAATGGCGGAAATGAAACACACCGAATATTACAACCTTATGAGGGAAGCCGCAAAAGCGGAACTGATAGAAAAAGCGGTAAAGGCAGATGTACCGGGCTTCTATATACAGGCAATGATTACCGGGGAAAAGCCGGAATTTCAAAACACACTGGAAGCAGAAGAGGAAAGCACGGGATTTGGTGCGGAATATGAGCAGATGACAGGGGCGGCAGTTTCTATTTTTGAAGCGTGGACGAAAGAAAATGGCGTGGAAAGTGCGGCGGCATCTATGCACCGCATTATTGACACCCTGGCACAGAACCGTATGGATGAATTAAAGACCATGGAAGCGAACCAGAAAGAAAATGAAGAACGTATGAAAGAAGCAGTAAAAGAAGCGGTGGAAACAATGGGACATATGCCTGTAATTTCCATGGGAATTGATTTTGGAAAAGGAAAGGAAAAACAGGACACAGAGGAAGCGGCTTGCCGAGACCGTTGGAGTTGCCGGACGTGTGGAAATTGTAAGCCTGTCCGCATAGATATGGACCTTTGCAGGAATTGCGAGGACGGAAGCAATTACACCAAAACAGATGACGAGGAAGAGGAAGCCCACGAATTGAAAGAAGCAGAGGGGCAGCAGGAAGAAAGCGAGGGTGCGGAAAATGGCAATGAATGAGTTAAGAAAAGAAATTGAAGCGGCGGCCCAGGCGGAACTTAACAGAGCAAATGCAATTTTTCCGCTTTTTTCTTCCCCACATGAGGGGTACGCCGTGACATTGGAAGAAATAGAGGAAGCAGAGGAAGCCATGGAAAATGTGAAATCTTCCATGGGCGTGATGTGGGACCGGGTACGGGGAAAGAGCATAGCACATTTCCTGGATAAGGAAACAACGCCAGTGGCAATTTACAGACAGGCCATAGATGCCGCTTGTGAAATGGTACAGGCGGCGGCCATGCTGCTGAAATATGAAATGAGTATGCCAAGCAAAGAAACAGAAGAGAGCATGGAAGAATACGGGCAGTAGAAAGGCGGTTACATATGGCGGTTTATGCGGTGGATTTTGACGGCACACTGGCCGTTACCAGGTTCCCGGAAATCATAGGACCACGCAAAAAGGTTGTGGCGGCGGTAAAGATGTTAAAAGCATCCGGTCATAAAATCATTTTATGGACAAGCAGGGACGGAAAGGAACTGGAAGCGGCAGTGGAATGGTGCAAGGCACAGGGAATTGTATTTGATGCTGTAAACGCACCATTGCCGGAGCAGATACAGCGGTGGGGCAATGACACAAGAAAGATTTATGCAGACTTTTATATTGATGACAAGGCCATGAGGGTTGAAGAGTTAGAAAACATTATGGACAGCGTTGTGGATATTGTGGATAACTACAACACGCAGTAGCAGGAAAGCGAGGAAACTTAACATGACGGCAGAATTGCAGAGGGTAAGCAATGGGCCGGACCAGGTATTGATTGAGGAAGCATACATGGCCGGGTATCTGGAAGCGGTAGAACATGAAAAAAGAAGAAAACAAGCCATAAAAGAGAAGAGGGAAAAGAAAAAATACTTTCTGACCCAAAAACTGTATGGGGTGGCAATTCTTATTTTTACGGCGGTGGCAGTTAAGATATTAAACGGGGATGCCACGATTGCACTTTTAACGGTTCCTTTAGGCGTGACACTTTTAATGTCAAAAGAAATGCTGATTATAAATGAATACTATTGGAAAGGAGAGGACAACAAATGCAATTTGTAATAAACGGAATGAAATATGAAACTGACAACATGGAAATGGTTGCAGAGGTAAAGAAGTGGTACAGAGTAGATAACACGTTGACCCGTGCCATGTACCCAGGAAAGGAAGTTGGACGGGAATATGCGTGCCAGTTGTGGAAATCTGCAAAAGGGAACTGGCTTTTGACGCATGAAGAGGATTACGGCATGAAGTACGGCCAGGCAATAAAAGAAGAGGAAGCGAAAAACCTTTTAATGAGATATGCAACGGGAATTTATGAAAAATTATATGGAGAATTGCCAGAAGCATAAAGACAAAGCGAAACCCGGTTGCGAGGTGGGGAACCAAAACAACCGGGTTGGAACTTAACAAAGACATTATAACACAAGATATAGAAGAATAAAAGCGGTTTCAACTATATATAGGAAAGAAATTGCACGAAAGGAAAGGGCCTATTATGAATATGGTTTGGATGATTGTTTTAATTGTGGTGGTAGCAGCAGGACTGGCGGCCGCATTTACACTTTTAGGGTATGCAGTCATCAAAAAAGCCCTGGAAGAATGTTTTTTGGATTGATTTATTAAGGCACAGCCCGGCGGTTCCCGTCCTTGTAATGGGTATTAACATATCAGACACCTATATTTTTATTTAGATATATAGGGGATGAAAGGGGCAGGGAAAGGAACAGGGTTTTTACATAAGGTGGGGAACTATGAAGAAACGCTTTTATGATAATTACGATTACGAGGAAGCATACCAGAAGCAATGCGAGAAGTTAGAAGAATGGGAATTGGAAAAGTTGATGAAAGACGGAAAGGTGGCGTGCCTTTATCGTACAACAACAACGAAGTCCCAGAACATAAAGAGTGGAACAACCCTTTTGGAAGCTCAGGTGTACCCGTCATTCACGAATAAAGCGGATATGCCAGTGACGAAGAAAAAGAGAGAAACCAGGCCGTCACAAAGAAACCTAAACGACAAGAACGCAAGGCGGTACATCATACGCCTGGCAAATATCAATTTTGGGAAAGGGGATATTTGGGCCACGTTTGGGTGGAATGATAATTGTTTGCCGGACAGCGTAGAAAGGGCAAGAAAGGACATAACGAATTTCATTAAGCGTATCAACCGCAGGAGAAAGAAAGCAGGATTGGAAAATGCAAAGTATATTTATATCCTGGCATTTGACGGGTACAAGCGTCCGCATTTCCACATTCTGATTTCTGGGGACGGAATAGACAGGGACCAGTTAGAAAAATTATGGGGAAAGTGTGACAGACCAAACACAAGACGGATTATGCCGGATGATAAATTTTTACTTACAGGACTGGCAACATATATCACACAAAACCCACATGGGACAAAGAGGTGGTGCCCGTCAAAGAACCTCAAAAAGCCGCCGGAACCAAAGCGAAGTTATTCAAAATTCAAAAAAAGCCAGGTGGAACGAATGGTAAAGAATTTTGACACATTAAAAAAACAGTTAGAAAAGGCATATCCAGGATATGAATTTCTGGATGCAGAGGTTAAATACAACGGCATCAATGCGGCATTTTACATATACGCCCGTATGGTGCGGAATTGAAGCGAAAGGAGCGAAACAAAAACATGAAAATTATATCAGTCATCAACCTAAAAGGCGGAGTTGCAAAGACCACAACCGCCGTTTCACTGGCTGAATTGTTGGCAGAGGGGGACCGGCGGAGAAAACGCAAAGGCAGCAGGGTTCTATTGTTTGACAATGACAAGCAGGGAAATACATCCAGAATGTTTGGAGTGTACAACGGAGAGAGGGAAGCGGAAGCGTGCCGGATTATTAAGACGGGGCGGATTACTGGGAATATCCGGGACACGAAAGAAGAAAATCTGGATATTGTACCGTGTAATTATTTCATGGAATTGGCGGAATTGGAAATAAAGGCGGATAAAGAACACGCACAGCATGACCGTTATAAATCTGCATTGCATGAAGTTTCCGGGCAGTATGATTATTGCATTATAGACAATCCGCCGGATTTAGGAATGAATGTGATAAATGCTATGGTGGCAACGCATGAAATTATAATACCCGTCCGCTTAGATGCCTATTCCCTGGACGGCCTGGAAGAACTGGTGGAGCAGATAAACCAGATACGGGCGTTAAATCCAAAGGCCAGGATTGCCGGGGTACTCATTACAGATTTTGAAAAATCAGATACAAGCGAAGCGGCAGAAAGGTGGTTGAGAACAAAAAGCGGCTGTCATGTGTTCCAGTGTAAAATCAGACATTCCAAAAAGGCCAAGGATGCCACATTTTACAGGCAGACACCGACACATTACAGCGTAAGGAGTGGAGCCGCCCAGGATTACAAAGCGTTTACGGAAGAATATGTGCAAAAGTTTGGGCATCTGGCAGCAGAGGAAAGGAGATAGAAAAATGGCATTTAACATCATGGACCTTATGAATGCAACAACCAAAGCGGCAGCAGGGGAAAACAACGAATACCAGGAAATCACGTTAGGCATCCGGGACATTGTTGTGACAAAACATAATAAATACAGCATGGACGGATTGAAAGACCTTGCGGCAGGAATTGAAATGGACGGGTTGCAGGAACCACTTGTTTTAGGGCAGATAAACGGGGAATACTGGCTTATTTCTGGACACCGCCGCATGGCCGCATTAAATATTCTTGTGACAGAGGGGAAAGAAGCCTTTGAAACAGTCAAATGCAGATATAAGCAGATGACAGAAACAGAATTTAGAATTGCCCTTTTGGTAGGAAATACGTTTAACAGAAAAATGACAGACTATGACCTTATGACACAGGCGGCAGAATGGAAAGAGGTTTTGACCCAGGCAAGAAAAGAGGGGCTTTTAATTCTGGAAGCCGGGGAAAGGGTCCGGGACTATGTGGCGGCGGCCATGGGGGAAACAGTGCCGAAGATAAGGGACTTAAACACCATAGACGGAAACGCCACACAGGAAGTAAAAGAGCAGTTCCAGAAAGGCAATATGGGCATTACGGCAGCCCTGGAAGCATCAAAGGCAGACGAGGAAATACAAAAAGAGATTGCCCAGGCATCCGAAAGCAAAGGTGGAGTGGGTGCGGAAGAAATAAGGGCAATGACCGAAGAGAAGAAAGGCAGAAAAACCAAGGAAGAGGAAACCAGGGAAGCCAATGTGTCAGATACCGACACAACCGAAGAGGAAAAAGAAAATGCCCGGAAGCTTCATGCCGTAAAGATGATTGAAAAATATTATACATGGCTGAATGAAGAGGAAGTGGGGATTTTAGAAGCCATGTTGGAAGATTGCAAGCGGCGTAAAAGAGAATATGCCATTGAGGAAGAATGAGGGGGAGAGTATGAAATTGCAGAATATGAAACGTGGAGAAACTACGGAGCAGATAGCACTTTTTAACTGGGCAATGAGAAGCACACACGTTTTGCCGTGCCTTTCCCTCATGTATCATGTTCCAAACGAGGGGAAACGCACAAACGGCCCGGTGCTTAAAGCAATGGGCATGAAAAATGGTGTGCCGGATGTGTGTTTGCCAGTGGCAAGCCACAATTTCCATGGGCTTTACCTGGAAATGAAGTATGGGAACAATAAGCCCACAAAAGCACAGGAAGAGTATATGGCGGCATTACAGCAGCAGGGTTATAAAACAGTGGTTTGCTATGGAGCAGAGGAAGCAAAAACAGAGATTATGGACTATTTGCAGGACCCGGAACGGATGCCGCTTGCAAAGTGCATAAATGCCCCGTGGATTGACGGTATGTGTGACGGCGTGCCAATGCCTGGGCGGATGTTTGCAAAGGAACCGTGCCGTGGATGCGAGAAGCACAGAAAGACCAGGGAGGAAAGTGTGATTGAAGCCAACATGGCAGCAGTAGACGATTGCTTTAAAAGACCAGTTGTAAAAGCAATAGCAGAGTTGGCAGCAGGGAAACCATTGAAAAATATAACCCTGGAAGAAACACTGGAAACAATAAATAAAAATCTGGCATTACTGGTAAAAGGGGACTGGCTTACCGTGGAACAATCAGCGGCAGTGCTGACCGTTGCCATGGATGCTTATAAACAGGCAAGGAAAGGGAAAGGAGAATAAACACCATGAAGAAAAAGACAGACGGCGGCCATGAGATACCAGAAGAGGATTTAAGGGAAATGGAGCAGGACGGCGGCCAGGAAGTACCAGAGGGAGCAAAGACACAGACGGGATATTGCAGATTTTGTGGACAGGCCGGGATTATTCATGCACGGGAAGAATGGAGCCAGGCAGAAGTTGACGAAGCGGCAACGTGCAAATGTGAGTGTGACGAAGCCAAAAAATACGCAGAAAGTAAAGAGCGTGTGCAGAAAGCCAAGAACCGTATCAATGAATTATTTGGGGATAATGCAGAAAGGCCGATTGATACGGATGTTGTGGAAGTAATGCTGAAAACGGTGGATGCCATAGAAGCAAGACACATGAAAGGGATTATCATTGATGTTGGAATGGGTGTGAAAGCAAAGGTGGCGAAAATGGCAAAAGAGAGCATAAAAGTTGAGCGTTCCGAAACGTCAAAGAAAACGTATGAAGAGTAAACGGGGGGGCGGCAGTGAGTTGGAAAGACTGGATGCAGATATAAAGACGATTGCCAGAAGCATTATACAGGGCAACGAGAAGCGAAAAAAAAGAATAAGGACAGGCCGGGCAAGTGCATTTGATGAAAAGGCCGCCGCTATCGTGGAAGATGCTTTGCGTGCTTCATGTGGGAATATCGAGGGCATCCAGGCCAGGCGGCAGATGCAGGACAAAATATATAAGAGCATTGTATATAACACGCCGTATGAATACATAGCGGATGCGGTTTGTGGCCGCCGCCAATTCTATGAATACCGCACAGAATTTATAACACTGGTGGCACAGGCTATGGATATGCTGCCAGAGAGAGGATAAAAGAAATGGCAATTGATTTAAGCAGATTTAAAGTAATACACGGAGAAAGGGTACTAAATGCCGTGGCACTCATAGATGCGAGAATGAAAGAAGATGTACCACATGATTATGAGCATAGGGAAACGGTTATGAAGCCAAAGTGGATTGATGTGTTGGCAATCAATGAGGACGGAAACCTTGTTTCGATTGCAGATGAAGCATGGACATTTCAGTTTATTCCGATTGTTGGAAAAGGATAGATAGGCAGCAGGATAACAAGTAAGTGGGTCAGAATGTAAGAGTGAAGTATATTATTATGGGCTTATGGGTGTGATACATTCATAAGCCTTTGAACATGAAGAAAGGACGGTGGTAGCAGTGAAAGAATATGCAAAGGATTTCTATAAGTCAGACGCATGGAAGAAAGCAAGGGTGGCAGTAATCAAAAGGGCAAATGGATTGTGTGAGCGTTGCCGGGCAGCAGGACAATACAAACCCGGTGTGATTGTGCATCATAAGAAATACATTACACCAGGAAACATACATGATGCCAGGGTAACACTGGACCTTAACAACCTGGAATATGTTTGCGAGGACTGCCACAACAAAGAACATAAGGCAAAGCCAAACAGCCGTTACACTTTTGATGCAAAAGGAAATTTGTTGCCGCCGAAAGAAAACAAACAGCAGACCACACCCCCGGTACTTTATTTTTGACCGGGGAAAAAAGAACCGAGGGAGATACCTCAAAAAAACTCTGCAAGGTCGCACGCATATGAGGGGGGTTAAAATTTGACAGAAGATACAAAAACTAAGACGAAGAAAGAACCTAAAAGGGCAAACAAACTGACAAATGCCCGGATAAAAAAAGAGATAGAATTTTTACAGTCAATGTTTGCCGGGATTGATGACGAGGACAAGAAAAGCCTTGTAAATTCACTGGTTGAGGAAGCGGCATTTTTAAAAGTGGCGTGCTTCCAGGCAAAAGAAGAATTGAAAAAAGAGGGCCTTACAACGGAAACGGTAAACGCTTCCCAGAAATTTGTAAAAGCCCACCCGTCAGCCACAATTTATGAAAAATATTCACGCCAATATACGGCAATTATACACTCACTTATTGAGTATTTACCACCGAAAGAAAAGAAAAATATAAGCAGATTGACAGCGTTACGGAATGGATAACAACTATATTTTCCAATACTGGGAAGCCATACAAAATGGCACCGTGACAGTAGGAAAATGGATAAGAACCATTTACAAAATATTGGTGGACGGATTAAAAAGTGGCAAATGGGACTATGACGAGGGCAAGGCAGAAAAGGCAATAAAATTCATAGAAAACTTTTGCCACCATTCCGAGGGCCGTAACGATTTACTGAAATTGGAACTATGGCAAAAGGCCATAGTAAGTGCCATTTTTGGCATTATGGATAAAAAGACCGGGTACAGGCAGTTTAGAGAAGTTTTTATTGTTGTAGCCCGTAAGAACGGAAAAACATTGTTTGCCGCAGCAATAGCGGCATACATGACATACATAGACGGGGAGTACGGGGCAAAGGTTTATTTCCTTGCACCGAAACTGGACCAGGCGGAACTTGTGTATGATGCCTTTTACCAGATTGTACAGGCGGATGACGAACTGGACAGCATTACAAAGAAACGCCGAAGTGATATTTACATCAAAGAATTTAATACAAGTGTAAAAAAGATTGCTTTCAACTCAAAAAAATCAGACGGTTTCAACCCTCAAATGGTTGTGAATGATGAAATGGAAGCGTGGCCGGGGGACCAGGGATTGAAACAGTATGAGGTTATGACTTCCGCCCTGGGAGCCAGAAAGCAACCGCTTATTTTATCCATATCAACCGCCGGATATATCAATGACGGAATTTATGATGAATTGATGCGGCGTGCAACCTCATTCCTAAAAGGCAATTCCAAGGAAACAAGAATTTTGCCGTTCCTGTATATGATTGATGACATAGAGAAATGGGACAGCATAGAGGAACTAAAAAAGAGCAATCCAAACCTGGGCGTTTCCGTATCAGAAGAATTTTACATTGAGCAGATAGAGATTGCCAGAGCGTCATTATCAAAGAAAGTTGAGTTTCTCACAAAATACTGCAATATTAAACAAAATTCAAGCGTGGCATGGCTTGACTATTGGGATGTGATGAAAGCGGTTAATGAGGACATATGCATTTCCCTGGAAGAGTACAGGGGTTGTTATTGTGTGGGCGGCATAGACCTTTCACGAACCACAGACCTTACGGCGGCATCAATCGTTATATGGAAAAAAGGAAAATGGAATGTGATAACAAAATTCTATATGCCAAAGAAACGGTATGAAGTGGCAGTAAATGAAGATAATGTGCCATACAACATTTACCGGGAAAAGGGATTTCTTGAAATATCCGGGGAAAACCAGGTGGATTACAAAGATGTGTACAAATGGTTTATTGACCTGGTAAAGGTATATAAAATAAGGCCGCTGAAAATCGGATATGACAGATACAGTGCAGGGTATTTGGTGGATGATTTGAAAATGGCCGGGTTTCAGACAGATGATGTTTACCAGGGTACGAACTTAACGCCAATATTAAACCAGTTTGAGGGAGATTTAAAGGACGGCAAGTACAATCTGGGAAATAATACACTTTTAGCATCCCACTTTTTAAATGTGGCCGTTGAAATCAACATGAATGATAGCAGGATGAAGCCCGTTAAGATTGAAAAACGTATGAGGATAGACGGGGCGGTTTCCGTGTTTGATGCAATGACAATGGTTTCAAAATACCACAGTGAGATTGGGAAGAAACTGTTAAATGAAGCGGCGTAAAGAACGCCGGGCAGCAGTCTTTTAAAGTGGGTCAGAATTTTAACACGAACAAATTTACAATAGGTCCATGGATGTGTTCCATGGGCTTATTTTTTTGAGGAAAGGGGGTAATGTTACGGGAATTATAGCCAATGTATTTGGAGCCTTTAGGGCGAAGTACAGACCACTTTTATTGAGCCGTGGCGAGTATGTGCCAACGGGAACCCTACGGGACAATGATATTGTGGGAGCCATTGCGGATGCCATAGCAAAGAACGTGGGAAAATTACAGCCCCAGGTCATCCGAAAAGATGAAAAGGGAATGACAATAAAAAATGATTATCTGGCAAGGCTTTTGAAATTAAGGCCGTGCCCGGAAATGTCAACGTATGATTTTCTTTACCGCATAGCATCAGACCTGGTTTATACATCCAATTCCTTTTCTGTAATTTTTTACAATGAAGATTTTACAAGAGTAACAAGCATACAGCCGATTACAACAAAGAGTTACCGCATTTTTGAGGATGAACACAACAACATTCTTTTCCGCTTCCGTTGGGACTATGACGGGGAAACCTACACGGTGCCTTACCAGAATGTCATACACATAAAGGCAAGGTACAACAAAAAAAGGTTCCTGGGAACGTCCCCGGATATTGAGTTAAAGCGAAGCCTGGACCTTATAGAAACGTCCGGGGAAACAGTAAAGAACATTGTAAACCGTTCCAATTCACTTGCCGGATATTTGAAATACAACAACCTGGCAGATAATGAAGAATTAAAACAGATTGCAAAGGATTTCCAGGACGCATATATGAACGCCGACAACGCCGGGGGTATTGCGGCAATTGACAGCACAGTGGATTTTAAAGAAATTGCACAAAGAACGCCAAACGTGCCGACAAACCAGATTACTTTCTTGCGTGATAACGTATATCGCTATTACGGAGTAAATGAAAAGGTTTTGACTTCCACACTGTCAGACCAGGAATGGATTAGTTTTTATGAAAATGTCATTGAACCCGTGGCAATCCAGTTGGGTTATGAATTTACCTTTAAACTTCTGACACCAAGGGAAATTGGATATGGAAACAAGATTGAATTTACAGCCAATCTTTTGCAGTACGCCACATTGCAGACCAGGGACACCATAGGCGGAAATATGTTTGACCGTGGAGCCATGACAATAAACGAGTACAGAGCATTGATGTATTACGGGCCAGTGGATGACGGGGACGTGCGTATGGTGTCACTTAACTATGTAAAAGCAGGGGACCAAAGCCTTTACCAGGTGGGAAAAGAAAACGGCACAGAACCGCCACCAGGGCAGCAGGACAAGCAAAGAAAGGCAATGGAAGCGGCGGCCCGTGCTTATTTTGAAACTATGAAAGGGGGTTAATAGGATGCCAAGGATAGAAAAAAAGTTTATTGCTTGCAAAGATGCCGCACACGCAACGGTGGGAAAATTCTATGAGTTTAAGAACGCCACAGAAACTTCCGTGGACCTGTATTTTTACGGGGATATTGTGAGTGACTGGTGGGGAGCCTGGCAGGAAGAGGACCAGTACCCGGAAGCAATCAAAAATTTCCTTGCAGAAGCAAACGGCAAGGACTTAAACATTTACATCAATTCCGGCGGCGGTTCCGTATTTGCAGGGATAGCAATTTACAATATGTTAAAGCGTTATCCGGGAAAGAAAACCGTCCATGTGGATGCACTGGCCGGGTCCATTGCTTCCGTGATTGCCTTTGCGGACAGTGAAGCACCCACTATTCCGTCAAATGCTTATTTGATGATACATAAGCCGTGGGCCGGATGCGAGGGAAACGCCATAGAAATGCGGAAAATGGCAGACACATTGGATGCCGTGGAAGCCGGGATTTTAAGCGTTTATGAAGAACACCTGGCAGAGGGCGTGGACATTAAAACCGTAAAGAAACTAATGGAAGAGGAAACGTGGTTGGACGGAACCAAAGCAGCGGAATATTTCCAGGTAAAGGTAGGGGAAGAAAACACCGTTGCGGCAGCGGTACAGGACTTCACAAAAATGTATTGCAGAAATGCACCAAAAGACCTGGTGGGAGCCGGGACGGCAGATAATGAGCGATTACGGCAGCAGGACCAGGAAAAAAGAAAAAGCATCATTGCACTTACTATGGCACACATGGGCCGGTAAGGAGATTGAAAGGAGAACAGACAATGACAAGAGAAGAGTTAATGAATATGTCAAAAAAGGACCTTAAAAACAGATTGGCGGAACTGGGAAAGAAAGCCCAGGCATTAAGCGGCCAGGAATTGACGGATGCCATGGATGAAGCCAGAAACATTGGGGAAATCCTGGACGAGATTAAAACCCGTGAAGAACTTATGGCGGCGGCAGCGGCAGCAGGAAACAATGACCCGGAGCCGGGAAAAGGAAGCGAACCGGGAGAGGGCGGCGAAGAGCCTAAAAACCAGATAAGAGCAAAGAACGGAAAAGCGTTAAAGGACGGAAAAGCCGTTTCGTACAAGGCAAAAGTCCTGGTAAATCCCCGTAACGCAATGACCACAGAAAGGGTGGCAATGCCACAGCATAGCAGCACAGAAATTTCCCCGGCGTTCAACAATGTTTCTTCCCTCATTGACCGTGTAAAAACAGTACCTCTTCCAGGCGGCGAGAGTTACAAACGCCCTTATGTTGTTTCTTATGGGGACGGAGCAGGAAGCACAAATGAAAATGCGGACTACAATGTTTCCGAACCGGAATTTAACTATGCGGAAATTGTGCGTGAGAAAATCACGGCATATGCAGAAGAGCCGGAAGAAATGGTTAAATTGCCGGATGCAGATTATGACAGTGTTGTGGAAGAAAGCGTGACCCGTGCAATCAAGCGTTACGCATCCCGTCAAATTTTGGTGGGACCTGGTGGAACTGGAAAATTCCGTGGTATTTTTTTCAATCCGTCAGAAGAAAAAGAACAGGTTATTGACCCGGCGACAGATATTACAACCATTACCGCTATTGATGACGGAACACTGGATGAAATTATTTATTCCTATGGTGGGGATGAGAACGTGGAAGATATTGCCGTGCTTATTCTTAGCAAGAAAGACCTTAAAAAGTTTGCAAAATTAAGAGATAAGCAGGGCCGCCGTGTTTATACCATTGTAAACCATGGAAATACAGGAAGCATTGATGAAGTGCCTTACATCATCAATTCCGCTTGTGAAGAGATTGGCGGAACGAAAGACAAGTATTGTATGGCTTATGGCCCTATGAGCAATTACGAAGTTGCTATTTTCTCTGATATTGACGCAAGAAAATCTGAACATTACAAGTTTAAACAGGGACAGATTGCATACAGGGCGGACGTGTTCATGGGCGGAAACGTAGTTGCCAAAAACGGATTTATCCGTGTAAAGAACCCGTCAGCGTAAAAAAGGCAGGAAAGGCGGCGGAGCATGAAAAAAGAAGAATTGATTGCAAAAGCCAAACTGAGGGTGCGTAAAACGTCAAAAGATATTCTGGACGAGGATGTGGGGCAGCTTGTAGAAGTTGCCCTTGCAGACTTGAAAAGAATTGGTGTGCATCCCTCATATTTGGAAGAGTTAGAGGACCCGTTAATTGTGGAAGCCGCCCTGGTTTATACAAAAGCCAATTTTGGGAACCCAGAAAATCACAATGAACTAATGGCATCATATGACATGATTTGTACGAAAATCAAAGGCGGTGGCTACCATAGAAGCAGAAGTTAAATTACTGACAAAAAAGAACCAAAAAGAATACCTGGAAAAGGTAGTATTTGGGGAAATAAACCCGGTTGGACGTGATGAATTTACGGCAGCAGGGCAGAGGGATTATAAGGCATCCGCCATGGTGGAAGTATGGGGATTTGAGTATGAGAACCAGACAGAAATTGAGATTGAGGGAAAGAAAATGACTATCTATCGTACATACGGGCCGAAAAGCAACGGGAAAATAGAACTTTACGCAGGGGAAAGGGTGGGAAGAGGTTGAGAGCAACCATTGACAACCTGGATGAAGCCATAATGGCGGAACTGGAAAACTGGAATGAGGAAATCAAACGTGCGGTAAATGAGGGATTGGAAGAAACCGCAGCCGTGGCAGCAGAAACACTAAGACAGGGCGGACCATACCAGGAAAGGACCAAAAAATATACAAGAGACTGGACGCATGGCGTAAGAAAACAAAGAGCGTCAGCGGTTACAGGACTTAAAGGGTACACGGTGTACAACAAAAAATATTATCAGTTGACGCACCTACTGGAAAAAGGGCACCAGTCAAGAAACGGCGGAAGAGTAAGGGCGTTTGAGCATATCGGACCAGTCAATGACACCCTGGGAGATTTGGCGGCCCAGAAGATAGAAAGAAAAGTGAGGGGATAGGATGACAGCGGAAGAATTGATACAGAGGGCAAAGGATTTTTCAGAGAAAAATAACGTGCCAATAACCAAAAATCAGTTTGAGGGAACCGTGGATGACCCGGTGCCACCGCTTCCGTATATGGTTTATCTTACACCACATGAAACGGGAAGAGGGGCAGACGGATTGAATAACCTAAAGGCCCAGGAAATTGATTTTGAACTTTACACCATGGCGGATGATGAAGAACGGGAAAGACTGGCGGCGGCGTTTGAAATGGAAGTGCTGCCGGATGTGGAGTATGACGCATATCTGGCCCAGGTAGCAGATGAAGATTGTTACCAAACTGCTTATGAAGTAAGGGGATTGTTGAAAAAGACGAAAGGAGCAAAGAAAGCATGAACAAAGAAAGCATTGTTTTAGGTTCTGGCGATTTGTATTGTATGGAATTTACGGGAGTGGGGGAAGCATTGCCGGAAAATGCAGTGATAGAAACAGAAGAAAACCGCCTGGGGCATATCAAGGGTGGTGCAGAAATTGAATATGCACCGTCATTCTATGAAGCCAAAGACGATATGGGAAAGGTTTCTAAGGTTATTATTACAGAAGAGGAAGCAACCCTTAAATCTGGAATTATGACATGGTGCGGTACTACATTACAGAAGTTATGCCAGACGGCCAGAGTAAAGGAAGAAACAGACAAGAAAAAACGCATTGTGAAGATTGGCGGAATTGGAAATGCAGACGGGAAAAAATATATTCTTCATTTCGTACACAAGGACCCGGCGGACGGGGATGTAAGGGTTACGATTGTAGGAAATAACCAGGCTGGATTTACCATTGCGTTTGCCAAGGACAGTGAAACGGTCATTGATGCAGAATTTAAAGCACAGCCTATGGATAAAGAGGGTACTTTAATTTTGTACGAAGAAGATATGGACACAGAATAAAAACAGGCACACAGGCGGCCAGGGAGTAGACACCCAGGCCGCATTTTTGGATAAGGAGATAAAAGCATGGCAGTAAAAGAATTTAATTGCAACAAACTGAAAAGAACATTTTGGCCGTTCACTTTAAAAGACAAGGTGGGAGAAAACGGGGAAGTCCTGGAAAAAGGAAAGAAAATTGTGGTGCGAATGCCACAAAAACAGGTATTTGAAGCAATCAAAGACCTGGAAGAAATGGACGAGGAAAACGCCAAAATTGAAGATACAGACAGCATTTACAGATTGTTGGCGGCGGTGCTTAACAACAATATGGGAAAGGTGCCTGTAAAGGCAGAAGATGTGGAAGATTATGACATTGAAGAATGCACCGCAATTCTGAAAGCCTATATGGAATTTGTGGACGAACTTAAAACGGACCCAAACTAAAAATGCCCTTTTATCCAAGGCAGGATAAAGGGGATGAAATACCATACACGCTACACACCAGGCCGGAAAAGTTGGTAATGGATTATTGCCATATTGACATTTACGAAGTACAGGAAATGGAAATTGACGTGTATTTGTTTTTTATGCGTGAAGCAATGATTTTTGAAAATTCCAAGACCGAAGAGGGACGGGAGTATTTAAAGAATTGTTGGCGTTTGGAGCAGGAAAAACCAGACCGTGAGGGATTGCGGAAAAACTTTAAGAAGAAAGGGGGTTAAACGGTGGCAAATAGTAAAATCCGAGGTATAACCATTGAAATTGGCGGAGATACAACAAAATTGGATAAGGCCCTGGGCAGTGTCGATAAAAAAATAAAAGGGACACAGGTAGAGTTAAGAGAAGTAAATAAACTTTTAAAAGTAGACCCGACCAATACGGAAATGTTAGCACAAAAACAAGCACTTTTGACGGACGCTATTTCAGAAACCAAAGAAAAATTGGACATTCTGAAAAATGCAGAAAGCCAAGTGCAGGCACAATTCGCACGGGGCGAGATTTCCGAAGAACAGTACAAGGCACTGACAAGAGAAATTGGAAGAACGGAAGTTGAACTGGCAAACTTAGAGGAAGCAGCAAAACAGACGGACAACGCAATTGAGCAGTTGGGGAATGCTGCCGAACTTTCCGGCGAAGAACTGAAAGAAGCACAGGAAAAGGCCGGAGCCTTTAAAGATAAACTGGACGGAATGGCGGGCACGGCAGTAACAGCGGCAAAAGCGTTGGGTGCCGGGTTCGTGGCAGCCGCTACATATGCAACGAAGTTTGAAACGGATTGTGACAAAGCCCTAAACACTGTAATCACACAGACCGGGGCGGCGGATGCGGAAGTTGAGGGGTTGGAAGAAACCCTTTTAAGCATTTACAAGGACAATTTCGGCGAGGATATAAACGATATTGCAACGGCCATGTCAGCGGTGAAGCAGCAGACAGGGCAGACCGGGGAAGAACTGAAAAACACCACGGAACACGCCATTTTAATGCGTGATACCTTTGATATAGACGTAAACGAAAGCATCCGGGGCGTAAATGCTATGATGAAACAGTTTGGCATTTCCGCAGATGAAGCATACAACCTTTTGGCACAGGGGGCACAAAAAGGATTAAACCAGAACGGGGATTTGGCCGACCAGTTGGCAGAATATTCCGTTTATTATGCTGATTTGGGACTTTCTGCCGAGGACGCTTTTAATATGATTGCCAACGGAGCAAAAAACGGTACATTCCAGGTGGATTACTTAAATGATGCCGTGAAAGAGTTTGGCATAAGAGTGAAAGACGGAACGGCAGATGACGCATTTAAAACCCTGGGGTTAAATGTTGACGATTTAAAAACAAAGTTTGCACAGGGGGGAGAGGGTGCAAAGGAAGCGTTCCAGATTGTAAATACGGCCCTTTTCTCATGTGATAATGAAGTGCAAAGAAACCTTTTGGGCGTGGCACTGTACGGAACCAAGTGGGAAGATTTGGGAGAAGATGCCGTGCGTGCCCTGGTAAATACACAGGGAGAGATTACCGCAACCAATGACGCACTGGGAACGATAAATGAAACAAAATATGATGACCTGGGAAACCAGATTGAGGATTTAGGGCGGAATATCAAGGTTGACCTTATAAAACCCGTTGGCGAAGAATTAAAGCCAGTTATCAGCGAGGTAATAGGAGAGGTAAAAAGCAAAATCCCAGAAGTAAAAACCATTGTGCTTGCAGTCATCAGTAAAGTAAAAGAATTTATTTCTTTTCTGGCAAAAAACGGTCCAACCATTATTTCTATTATTGCCGGAATTGCCGCCGGGATGTTGGCGTGGAATGTGGTAACTATGATACAAGGGCTAATATCCGCATTTAAGGTGTGGAAAACCACCACAGAGGGATTGACGATTGCACAAAAATTATTAAACACCGCAATGGCGGCCAATCGAATTGGGATTGTAATAACGGTGGTTTCTGCATTAGTGGCCGCATTGGTTACACTTTTTGCAACGAATGAGGATTTCAGAAACAAGGTAATTGCAGTATGGGAAGCTGTAAAAGAAACGGCGGTCAAGGTATTTGGAGCCATAGCGGATTTTTTTACCGTAACAATTCCAAACGCATTTAACAGTTTCATAAATTTTGTGAAATCGAACTGGCAAGCACTACTTTTATTTATAGTAAACCCGTTTGCCGGGGCGTTCAAATTGATTTATGACAATTGTGCTACTTTTCGTGAATTTGTGGACAATTTTGTGGCGAATGTGAAGCAATTTTTCCAAAATTTATGGGACGGGCTTGTTGCGATATTTCAAAATGTGGGTCAGTGGTTCACTGACAGATTTACAGAAGCATACAACGGAGTGACAGGCGTGTTTGCATCCATAGGGCAGTGGTTTGGTGCCAGGTGGCAGGACATCAAAAATGCCCTGGCGTTGGTAGCAACCTGGTTTTTAACCATGTTCACAAATGCCTATACCAATGTAACCAATGTGTTTGCATCCATAGGGCAGTGGTTCGGTGCCAGGTGGCAGGACATTAAAAATGCCCTGGCGTTGGTGGCAACCTGGTTCCTTACTATGTTTACAAACGCATACAATAACGTGACCCGTGTATTTGCGGCAATTGGTTCCTGGTTCGGTGCCAGGTGGCAGGACATTAAAAATGCCCTGGCGTTGGTGGCAACCT